>Ga0172377_10000170_pt1 | contig 56393 bp, 41 predicted proteins | sample Pumphouse3metaG_FD_119749 | JGI IMG/M metagenome (GOLD analysis project Ga0172377, IMG submission 119749) | Leachate microbial communities from a municipal landfill in Southern Ontario, Canada - Pumphouse #3 metaG | ecosystem: Engineered > Solid waste > Landfill > Unclassified | place: Canada...
ACATAGGGCCGAAGCAATCTCCCTCCGAAATATTTTCATATTATGAGATCACTTCGTCGCCCCCTTCGGGGGCTCCTCGTGACGACGGCGTTGGATTCTACTGCGGATAACTGAGGTGTTACCCTCGTAACGACGGCGTAGGATTCTACTGCAGATGACTGAGATGTTGCTCCGCCTTTGCCCGCTCCAACAATCAAAAATCCGTCTCCCTTTTTACCAAAATATCTTGAGTTGAAGGCGTTGCCATGGTAATATCCTGTAGAAAGGGTTATCCTCGCTCTTCGTCAAGTACGGAGCATAAGTGTCTCGGGCTGATTTGGCGTGAGACTAAAAAGCAAATTCCTACCAGTTAAGATCGAAGGATGGAAGACTGAATGTTATCCCCCATAAATATTGTTTCAACAATATTTATGGGGGATAACATAGAAGGTGAAAACTCAAAAATGAAATTATATGCGCTATATACCAAAACCCATAAAGTATTAAAAGATGAATGGTTTATGCCTTCTTTGCCCGACGGTTTTGACCTTAACCTTTTTGCTTCCAATGTTTGTGGGGGAGAATATCTTTCAGAAAATTTTAAATTGGCTATTTTAGCAAAAACAGACTTTATTATTGAAGCTATTAAAGAGAACTTAGGGAATATATTCGTATATTCAGATGTGGATATGCAATTTTTCGAACCGGTCAGCCAGGAACTAAAACGCTTGGTCCAAAACCGTGACATTGTTTGTCAGAAGGATGGACCGGGCCCAGATGCCCCGCTTTGTACGGGTTTTTTCGTGATGCATGCTTCAAAAAAAAATCTGGTTTTGTGGAAACTGCTGAAGAAGGTTGTTGAAAAGGAAAAAAGGGATCAGACTGGGTTCAACCGGCTTATAAAGAAAAAGGGGAAATACGCCTCGACAAAATTTTTTTTTACAAGATTCGACTATCAATATTTGCCGATAAAATATTTCGGCGGAGGGACCTTGTCAGGACGGTATTGGAATCCTGGAGACGATCTTGTTGTGCCTGAAAACATTGTCTTACATCATGCTAATTACACAAGTGGCGTTGAAAACAAGATAGCACAACTTAAATATGTCAGGAATGTGGTAAACAAGCGTCATAATTTTTCTTCCGAATAATTGAAAAGTAATTTGAAACTTGAAAAAATCAAATGAGTACCCATAATTCTTGGCACCACTTCTGCTCTGGTCAACTTGACAATGATCATCAATTCCGTATGCTGGCAGAGATTTAGAGCAAACAGCACCCTTATGCGAGGTTAAAAAGATGAAAAGATGCAAACGCTGTGTTCTGCCAGAGACAGTACCAGGTATATTTTTTAATCAAGCCGGGATTTGTAGCTTTTGCCTTTCCTATAAAAAAGAAGTTTATTTTGGAGAGGAAGAGCTGAGAAAAATAATTGATTCGATTAAGAATAAAAATAGTCATTATGACTGTATTGTTCCTTTAAGCGGAGGCAGGGACAGCTGTTTTGTTTTATATATGGCTAAAGTTGTATATGGGCTAAAGGTTTTAGCCGTAAATTATGATAATGAATTTAGGAATGATCAAGCGTTGACTAATATGCATAATGCTTGTAAGCGTCTTAACGTGAAACTTATTTCGTTTTGTTCTAAAATTAATATTGCGAAGAAAATGGTTCGTTCCGGTATCGGTGCCGGTATTTCTAAGGGTTTTTGCGGGATAGTGGGGCCGCTGTGTTCTGCTTGTTCTTATGGTTATAAAAGCGTAGTGTATCGTGCTGCAAAAACAAACAATGTGCCGTTAATATTGTGGGGAGAATCTCAAGCCGAACAAACTTTACATATGAGAAAAATACCAAAGGACGAGTCCTTAAAACAGAATAAATCTGGATATTTGGGGCACTACTTTAGACTTATGTATGGGTGGTTTAGATTGTTGCAACAGTTTGAATTTCCTGCCAACAGCAATAATACTCTATTTACTCCGGCATTAAAAAATAAAGATATCAAAGAAATTCGCCTATTTGACTATATTGTGTGGGATAGAAACAAAATAAAAGAAACAATTACAAAAGAGCTCGATTGGGAAAAGCCTATCGGTTTTATCTCCACATGGAGAACTGATTGCAAATTACACCATTTCATGAACTATTGCCATTTTAAAATGTTTGGTTGCAGCAAGGACTGTTTTGGGTATTGCAATATGATAAATAGCGGTCAAATGGACAGACGAGACGCTTTAAGACAAGAGAAGAAAATGCTGGCAACTCATTTCGATGGCATAGAAGAATTATTAAGGGATGAAATCGGACTCTCCAACAAAGAAGTTGCCACAATATTACATCTGAAATCATTTAATCTATGGGAAGGGGAGAGTATTTGTAGAATCAGAAATGTTAGTGAATAGCATATAGATCTACAACATATACCAAATGAAAAATAACAACAGATACCCGGATTTTTTGGTTGTTGGAGCAGGCAGAAGCGGGACAACATCATTACATGTCCTTCTAAGTGAACATCCTGAAATAGTGCTTCCGAAAGAAATAAAAGAAACTTTATTCTGGCATATTATATCTAATCCCAACAAAAGCCAGACCAAGCATCTTAAGAGGTACATTGGTAATATAGATGATTACTTGGAACTTTTTTCTGGAACAAAAGATAATCAAATATGCGGGGAAGTAACGCCTTCTTATTTATATTACCATGATTTTGTTATTTCTAACTTAAAAAAAATTCACCCCAACTGGAAAAATCTAAAAATTGTAATCATTCTTAGAGAACCTGTTTCCAAAGTTATTTCACATTTTCACTTTGTGACTAACCATTTAAAAATTAAAGATAAATCTTTAAAGCAAGCTTTGCAACTAGAAAATAAAAGGCTTAAAGAAAATAAATGTTTGCCGGATCTTTACTATTTAGATAACACAATGTATTACAAGCAAGTAAAAGCGTTCCAAGAAAATTTTAAGAATTTAAAAATTCTTTTTTTCGAAGACTTAAAGAATGATCCATCTTTGGTCATGAGAGAGCTTTGTTCTTTTCTGGAAGTAGACTCAACTTTTAATTTTAGCAATTTAGAAAAGAAACACAATGCTTCTATAAAAAAAATGATCCCTAAAAATAAAATTTCAGAAATAACACAAAATACTTATAGATGGTTCCCTTTTAAAACCCTTATAAAACATTTAATTCCGACACGTAAAATTTATAACAAACTGAATAAAAAAGAAAGCATTGATGAAAAGACAAAAATAAAACTGAAAGAATTATTTAGAGAGGACGTCTTGTCTTTGCAAAAATTGATAGGAATTGATTTAAAATCTAAATGGAATTATTAAAGCTACAAAACCATATATCATTAACTTCGAATCAATTGGTTCATCAAATCTTGTCTTACTCTCTGTTACTGAAGAAAGCAAAGAAGTCCTGTTTTATTCATATGCGAAGTAGTATCAGTTTTACAAAAAACGCTTAATGACATTGAGGATTTTAGGAGCGGCTATTTTTACGTCATTCTCTTGTAGTGCTTTTTTCTGTGCGCGCTCGCCAAGATATGCGCGTAGTTCTTTATTTGTTAATAATTCCAGTACTTTAGCCGCCATTTTATCAACGTCTAAATAAGGAACAACGAACCCGCAATCTTCATTAACAAACTCTACTGATCCCCCGGAACCGGCAAAACATACAATCGGCTTGCCAAGCGATGCCGCCTCAAGAACACTTAGCGGATACGAATCCGCCCTGGAAACCGATGCGAAGATGTCAAAAATGTTGAAATAATCTAAGGGATTAGATTTTTGACCAATAAAAAAAACGTGTTTTTTTAAGCCTGTTTTTTTTATATCATGCTGAAGACTATTGAAATAGTCTTCTCTTAAGCATTTCCCGACCCATATAAAATAAGGAATGTCACATCCTTTTACCTGAGAAATCCTGTACGCCAACTGTACAAAAAGGTCAGACCCTTTATGGTCTGCTATGGAGCCGCTTGCGCCGACAACCAAAGCATCCGATGGGATGTCAAGTTCTTTTCGAATGTTCAGTGCCGCTTCTTTTGTAGGTACCGAATCTCCATTGGAAAGCGGGAGAAATCCATGAACAGTATCAATTTCTTTATCCGAGATCCCGTAAGTATCCGTGAGAGTATTTCTTGTGGTTCCTGAGACAGCGATATAGTGACTAGCATGTTTCTGAATATATCTTAAATTGGATTGTAAAAAAAAATGCAAGCTATATTCATTTTCATGAACATGGGCTATGACGGGACACTCGTAATGAGATAAAGTCGCCAGAACATCTCCGCTGGCGACAGAATTTATGTAAATAAGACCAATATCTTTCCTGCGCAGTTTTTCTTTAAAAAATCCGCGATAGATTTGTTTTGTGGTATTATAAGACCCGATCCACGAAAGTATCTTTCCCTTTAACCCATACGGGGCAAGTTTTTTGAATTCCGAGATAAGGTCTCTGTTTCCTTTGCTAACATTTTTCACTAAAATTTCAAAGGGGATGTCTGTGTTTGTCTTAAACCATTTCAAAAAATGCAATAATAAAATCGATGCTCCATTACGTGAGGCGGAGTGCAAAATAAAAAGAATTTTTTTTCTGGTTTTCATTTTTTATGTTTTTATTGTACTTGACAAAAATTTGAGTTTCTACTCACCAACTGTACACCTCGACTCTTCTGATTATCAATATTTTTTAAATACTGAAATACCCTCAAAGATATATCTGCAAGGGTATCTATGAAAATCCCAAATATATCTGTATGGTTTTTTTAGTGTACCCATTTTTCTCTGCCAGCGCCCGCCTTTGGGATCAATTTCTGGCTAATTAGATCCGTCATTTTATCATACATATCTTGCGCGCTAAATCGAATTGCAATGCGTTCACGATTTATAGATCCCAGTCTATTGCACAGGCAAGGATCTGAAGCAAGCTTTAGTATTTGTTCTGCAAAATTTTTTGCGTTTTCTGGTTGACTTAATAAGAAATAATTTTTGGGTCCCATTATTTCACGAATGCCCGGTATGTCAGTCGCTACTACCGGCAAACCCGATGCCATACACTCTAAAACGCCGTTAGAACACCCTTCAGACTTTAAACTAAAAACCCCTATATTACTTGCGCTGAATAGACCATAAATATCTTTCACCGTGCCTAAAAATCGAATATTTCCACCGAGTCCCAGGTCAAAGGCTAATGCTTTCAGCATTTTTTTCGTACCCTGGTCCATGCCAGCCAACAATAACACAGCTTGACGATTCATCTTATGCAGTTGATCCAGAACTAACCGCCACGCCTTTAATAATGTAGCGTGATCCTTTCTGATGCTAAGATTGGCTAACATACAGGCCAAAAAGCAATTATCGTCTACTCCTAACTGGCGACGCCATGCTGCACGATCGGTTTCGGATGGACATGGTTCAACACCATTTGGGATAAGACAGATACATTTTTGATCTACATTAAGCGCACGAAAAAGAAATCCTCTGAGATGCTCAGAATTACAAACAAATAAAGACGCCATCCGAACCGACAATCGCTGGCTTATCCCTCCGCAAAGACTGATTCCTGCATCTCTCTGATTCCAGATACACAACTGTGCCCCCGTCAAACGCCATACCAAATTACAAAGTATATTAGGAAGCGCAGTGTATGGCAAAATTACATCCGGATGAGCCCGCCGAAGAAGTAGAGCCATTTTTACGAGATTTCGTATCATATCAAAATTCTTCCTCCGAGGGTTAATGGAAATTACTTTCCATGGAATTCCGTATCTCTCACAAAGTTGCGCGATTTGGCCTACAAAATTAAATCCCCAGAACTCTACTTCCATACCAATTTCCTGTTTTAAATAAAGCGCTAACATCAATCCTTGACGTTCGGATCCCCCCATCCCCAGGCTTGGTTGCACAATAATAATACGCTTGCCTTTAAGAATAGGTGGCTTCAAAGATCGGCTTCGAATAGACTCAATAAAATTGTCTCTCATAATTAAACTACCCAGTTACGGAACAAATAAAATCCGCTATTCGAATTGTATGGTCCCTATAATCAAAGTTCGAACCGCATAATTCGCGTCCGGAATCACTAATTTTTTTTGCATATTGAGGCGTTTTTAACAAAATTTCGATACCTGTAGCAAAATCTTTTACGTCATTGACTTTACATAAGATAGCATTTACTTCGTGTTTTAAAAATCTTGAAATTTCTCCTGCGTTTGAGCTAACAACAGGGCGTCCAGAAGCAAGATATTCACCCAATTTGTGAGGAAATCGAAACAAGTCCTTCTCGATATTCTCTAATGGTAAAAGCAGCACCTCAGCTGCTGTAATCTGTTTCTTAAGCTCATCCGCATGGATGTAACCAGAAATCATTACCTGATTATCCGGCAATCCTACGTTAGCCTGATAATCCCTGAGGAGATGCGTTATCGTGGGTGTTGTCATGCCGATCAATCGCAGTATCACCTTTATATCTCTATACCATAGTTCGGCCATAACATCGATTAGGAATTTTGCGTTATTGGTATATCCAATCAAATCCCCACACCACAGAATATATTTATCTTTGTTTAAAGTGGAGACGTATTGATCTTTTAGGGGTTGCCATTCTTCGATATTAACCAAAATCGGCACTTTTAAAATCGGTGTTCTATATTTTTCGGTGTTGCAGAGTTTCATGACTTCTTTAAAAATATTTTCTGAGATCACTATAATACCGTCTATTTTTCTTAAAATGAATTTAACGTAAAGATTCTTTTCTATTGATGAATATATTGGAAAGAGGGGCAACCATTCGGTTATTTCTAAAATAACCGGCACACGGATAGCGCGGCATAGAAATATGATGAATGTAAAAATTACACAGCTTCTTCCGTAAAGATATATGCAGTCCAGCTGCTTCGTATGGCGCAATTGGATCAGTCGCAAAAGTCCGATAAACAGACCTTTAAAACCCATGCATGTACGGTAAAAGTGGTGATTGTTTTTTAGTATGGTTTCGCCGGAAGTATACTCAAAATCAATCCCTTTGTATGAACCCTTTGAAACGTTATTCCCGGGAACATTATAACAACCACTTAAAGAATTAAGCTGCAGAACCCTTACTTTTACTCCCTGCGCTATCAACCCTAAACTTATTAAACGTATGCGATTCGAGGCAGCTCCTCCAAATGGAAAACCAAAATCTTTTCCCGCTATGACTACATTTAGCAATTCTTTATTCTCCTCGGTTATTTATATAAAGTTCTATCTTTCTACGTATCTGTTCCCCTTTTAGATATAATTATCATCTGTTTAGCGGGATTACCTGCAACAATTGTGCTATCGGTTCTTCATTATCGCGCAATCCTAAAATTGCCAATTCTTTACAATTCGGTTTTATTATCTTTAAAAGATTATGTAAAATGTTTTGCAATTGGTAATAAAAAACTGGATATATTTCTCCTGAACATGGGTAGCCCTGAACAGATTATATATAAAAAAAGCCTTTTTTAAAATTAACTTGCGATCCTTAAATTCATTTAATAGCATTGTGTAATTTTTTGTACCCTCTTTTTTACCAATCATCGTCAGCCTTAATCATCCCTTCCCAATTTAAGAAATCCCAGGCAATTCTTACCCTGCCTTCTATTATTTCGGGCCCAATCTTGTTATCCAGCTTAGAAGCTATTGTTCCATACCCATCATAATATGGGTATAAAAAAACAGAATCAAATTGTATTTTCCTAATAATATCTAAAGTCGCAAAAAAATCCACTTCTGTTTCTGAAGGAAAACCAAGAATAATCTCAGTCCCAAGCCTTAAATTAGGGTTATATTTTTTAAATCGCAATAAAACATCTGCAATTTCCTCAACAGTGTGGTGGCGATTCATTAATTTCAAAATTCTATTACTTCCAGATTGAAGGGCGCATGATATTTTTCGGATCTTTCTTGCTTTCACCATTTCCAACATTTCAGCTTGATAACGCAACACCCATCGGGGATGTATTTGCTCAAGATGCCAAGAAACGTTATGTTGTCCAGAAGCCACAGATAAGCTTCCTAAAAGTTCGCCAAACGAACTTTTAATATCTAAACCATAAGCCCCGGTGTTATCGCTTAATATTATAAATTTACGAAATCCTTTACCCAAAAAGCCTTTGTACTCCTCTATACAAGTCTTTATTGACTTGCTGGTAAGTTTTCCTATTGCCTTGGTTATGGAACAATAAGAACAATTTTCCATACACCCATGGCTAATGCGAAGATAAGCTGTTTTTTTGTTTTGCGTTCTTACGCACTTGCGAATAGTTTGGATTAAACGTTCAATAATATTCGGTGAGAATTTTTGAGTGGCTTTTTTAGGATTGGAATAAATGGAACCGTCATCGGGTATATTCGAAAATTTTATTTTAAATTTGTCAAAAAAAATGTCAATTTTATATAAGTCTTTGGTCGAAAGGTATCTTCCTTTGAACTCCTGGTTAAATTTTATTGGGGCTATTTCCGGCAAACAACCGAGAATAATTAATTCCCCTTTGTATTGTTTAAACTCATTAATATACTCCCAACATTCTTCTTCTCTTTCTTTTCTGAAACTGCACGTGACAAAAATAATATAATCTGCTACTTGCGGTTCATTTGCAATTTGATATTTATTCAACGTGAAATATTGGACGAGCTTCGAACAATCCATCAGCCTTCTCGGGCAACCATTACTTTTTATAAATACCTTCATTTTTGCATCCTTTTTCCATTATAAATTGATGGAGAATGTACGCGCTCCGGGACTTCATCCAGGAAGCAAAGTATCATGTGAACTACGCCTTTCACAGTTATGAACGAATCAATGCTGCAAGAGATTATGCAACCGTTTTGAGGTCACACTTGTTAAAAGAGTCCGATCGCACAATTATTAATTCCAATTTAGTAGAAATACTCTAAAACTTCTTAGAAAGTTTTTGGTATCTGAAAATAAATACTTTGAACTTAGCAACATGTATTTTAAAGCGAATAATTTTGCACTTCTATACTGAACATACCACCTATAATTCCGATATCTCCATAATGAAATTGCTTTATCATAAAATGCATGATCTTTATACTTATTTATTGATTTAAGGTGCGAATTAATGGCTTTAAATGATAACATTTTTTTATTAGAGTTTATGCATGCTCTGTAATACATTAAAAACTCATTAATGAATCCTATCTTAAAATGTCTCGCAATCCTAAGGTTCATATCGAAATCTTCAGCCCACAAATCCGTATCATAAAAACCTACTTTATCAAATACTTCTTTTCTGAACATATAATTTACTGGTGGGTGAAATTCTTTGAAAAACAATTCTTTAAAAATACTTCCTCCTCTATAGGAATTAGCGTTTAACTCGGTTACTTTATTTAAAATTCTCCCTTCTTCATCTATATAGATAGCCTTGCCAAATACCATCATATACTCAGGATTATTTTTGAAAAAATGAACTTGTAATTCTAATTTTCGTGGTACCCAATAATCATCTGATGCACAAAAAGTTAAAAAATCACCATTAGCAAGCTCCCCATACCCTCTATTTAACGTATTTGCAAGTCCTTGATTTTCATTTGACTCAAAATAAAACCCGTATTTTTGTTTTAATTTTTCTATTATCTCAGCACTTCTATCAGTGGACCCATCATCAAAAACAAACAATTCAAAATTTGTATATGTTTGACTGTAAATACTCTCTATACACTTTTCCACATATTTTTCATGATTGTAGCAAGGAACTACAATAGAAACTAAGGGCTTCATAATTTATAAAAATTACGGATTAATTCTGTTATACGTAACATTTGCTCAGCCCTCATCCCCGGCCACACGGGTAAACTTAAACAAGTTTCAGCAATTTCTTCTGCGATGGGAAAATCACCTTTTTGATATCCTATATGTTTGTAAGCTTCTTGTAAATGAGGTGGTATCGGATAATGATCAATGTACCTACCCCGTTGTCATGCAAGTATTGTTGTAGCTCATTTCGTCTTGAAGTACGAACAACATATAAGTGATATGCATGCGTTGCATTTTTTGCGGTTTTCGGTAGAATTAGATCCGGAATATTTGCAAGCTCTTTATTACACCAGATGGATATCTCTTGTCTCTGGTTTATCCATTCATTCAGCTTTTGTAGTTTAACACTCAACAAAGCTGCCTGTAGCTCATCCACCCGCATGTTGTAACCTATAGTCTGGTTATAATATTTCTTTTGGGAACCATAGTCGCGTAAAATTTTTACCAGGATAAAAGCTTGTACAATTATATGACCCCCAGGAACCTGTAGGTTTTCCATTGAAATCCGCTCCTTGTGCTTGAGCGTTGTCAGGTATAATACCTAACTGTACCCCCCATCTCTCGTAAAAGCTTGGACAAGGATAAAAGTGAAAGCCACACTTTACACATGGGAAACCATTTTATGATATCATTGATGGCATGCCTTTGCAATCCCGTTTTTTTCACTGAAACAGGAAAAACTCAGCATAAAAGAAACTGGAAAAGGCCCATCCGGAAACAGTGCCAGATCCGGATTACTCAACATAATACAATAGAAGAGCCCTGCGATACTCCTAAAGAATACCAAAGATTATGGGTTCGGATCATACAGAAAGTCTATAAAATTGAGCCTCCCATCTGTCCCGCATGCAGCGGTACTATGAGTACTGTCTAATCCATAACCGTTAAAAACATAATTCACAGGATACTTTCCCATCTGGATGAAATCCCAAAGCGCGGCATTCCCCATCATTTCCACGGAGCTTATCATAGAAACATACTATTATGACCTGTCCTCAAACGATATTACCTGAATGGGTATGGGAGAGAAGCGCTCGGTTCTGTCTAATTTTATACCGAAATGGTAGATTTTCAAGAAAATATTGCATCTCGGATCTCCTTAGGGTAGACTATCGCTGTAGGAGGGACCCGGATGGTGCTAAATGAAAGGAAAATAGCCTGTTCCACGAACATTATAAAAAGCAAATTCTCACTTGGTGATGCAGTCATGAGAAAGATCAATGAAAATAGTTCTCCACACCTTTTTTATTGTAGAAAAAGAATGCTTATTGTTTGGTATTGTTCGCTGGCAATGAGGATTATTGCAAAATGGTGGAAAGTAAAATTGGGACGAAATTGTAAATTTCACGGTTTTGCAATGTTTTACAGAACTCCCGGAAGTGAGATTTATTTTGGTCATAATTCAACCTTCAATTCTTCACATTCATCGAATTTAATAGGTGTTAATAGACCTTGTATTATCTCAACTCAAAAGCCGGGAGCTACGATTAAAGTTGGTAATAATTGTGGTTTTTCAGGAACGGTTATTAGCTGCGCCAAAAGCATTAAATTAGGTAATAATGTTCGTTGTGGGGCCAATACGCTCATGACTGATACTGACTGGCACACAGACGATCCCAGGACAAGTCCGGATGCTGAAATAATTATTGGTGATAATGTTTGGTTGGGTGAAGGAGTAAAGATATTAAAAGGGGTGACAATCGGTTCCGGTGCTTTAATAGCAGCCGGTAGTATTGTCACCAAAGATGTAACGTCAAATTGTTTATATGCCGGGATTCCGGCGAAATTTATTAAAGAGTTTAAAATTGATGAATGAAAACGCAAAACTTAATGTAGTTTTTTTAGGGTTTTATGAATTACCCGAGTGTATGTAAATTTTCCGTGGAAGCCTCTTGGCTATAATCATCAGCATCTGTCCGTCCCGGGAAACAAAATACAGCCTTTTCAGGGCTTCTCTCTGCGCATCCTTCAATAACCAGAGAACGTACCCCGTCAAAAGGAGGTTATATCGTCGGCTACTATATCATTCAATACTTCAAGCACGGGCTCAGCGAATTCACTGAGCCGGGATACCCTGTTTGCTTTTCCAGAAGTGACCTTCTCCCAGGATATCACTTTTTTTGTTCGATGATTATTTTTTCATATCGGCTTAAACTCTCATCTTTAAACTTACAGACACGTATGCTTATTTTAGCGGAACTCTTTACATCGAATATAGTGTCGTCTCCATTATGAACTAACTGATGCGGGAAGTGTGTATAAGTTGGGGTATATCATGAAAAGTAATATTGGTCTGTCGAGACCGAGAATAATTGTGTTGCCCAAAATTAACGATGCGAAGGGAAATCTAACATTTATTGAAGAAGGCAAGCATATACCGTTTGACATAAAAAGGGTGTATTACCTCTATGATGTTCCTGGTGGGGGATGTCGCGGTGGGCATTCGCACAAAGATATGGAACAATTTATTATTGCATCAAAAGGAAGTTTTGATGTTATTTTAGACGATGGGTGTAATAAAAAAAGAGTGCATTTGAATAGATCACATTATGGCCTCTATATTCCGCCAGGAATTTGGAGGGAACTCGATAATTTTTCTACTGATTCAGTTTGTCTCGTCTTTGCATCAAATACATTTTCTGAGGATGATTATATCCGTAATTATGCTGATTTCATTAATCAAAGCGTATCTATCTATAGAAATCAAAACAATACAAATAGGTCAAGATTGTTCGGCAAAAATATAGATTTACGCTTAGTTGATACGGATGATGCAAATTATATACTTGAGCTTAGAACTACTCACCATGCAACTAAATATCTCTCTACAACAGAGAACGATGTAAAAAAACAGGTTCAATGGATAGCTGACTACAAAATACGAGAGCAAAATAAAAAGGAATACTACTATATTATTGAATCGAAAAAGTGTCATAAATATGGAGCTCTTAGGGTGTACGATTTACTTGAAAATTCATTTTGTTGGGGCAGTTGGATTGTAGAGCCAGATAGTCCGCCATATGTTGCAATAGAATCAGTGCTGTTGGTGTATGAATTCGGATTTAATATCCTCGGATTTCCCAAGTGTCATTTTGATGTTCGAAACGAGAACAAAAAAGTTTTGGAATTCCATTTGCGTTTTGGAGCACAGGTGGTTGGCAAAGACGATTTGAACACATACTTTAACTTAAATAAAAATACTTTTGAAAAAACAAAGAATAAATATAAAAAATATCTTGGGGTGAAATGAAATAACCATAGCATTTAAAAACAATGGGGCCGTTTAATAATAATTGTCTGCAAACTATAATGAAAAAGTTAAACATATTTTTCTATGTCTTTGTAAAATGAAATATAAATTGCTGCCTGATATTGATATTAGTAAAGATTGTCCAATTATAAATCAGCGTAAAATATTAAAGGAATTGCATTGTTATAATGGACGGGTAAAATGACCGGCAACATTGATATGTCAAAAAATAGAATAATTGAATTGCCTAAAATTATTGACAATAGAGGAAATCTCACCTTTATTGAAGGCGGGCGACATATCCCTTTTGACATTAAAAGAGTGTATTACATACATAATGTTCCTGAAGGGCAGCTTCTTGATGGACATTCTAACAAGAAATATGAAGAATTAATTATTGCTCTTGCTGGTAGCTTCGATGTAATTTTAAATGATGGGTATAATAAAAAGAAAGTACACTTGAACAGGGCTTATTACGGTTTGTATGTTTCCGCAGGGGTGTGGCGTGAACTCAATAATTTTTCATCAAATCCTGTTTGTTTAGTTCTGACTTCTGGTTTCTATTCTGAATCTGATTATATTAGAGATTATGCTGCTTTTCTTGACTATATTTCGGTTGACAAATAAGCGTCCTTGGAATACAGCCATTCTGGATATTTGAATCCCAAGCCACGTTCTGCTTCCTTCACGGAATCAGGAAAATTAGTTTCGATTAGAAATGAAAGAAAAGCGTTTCGTATTAGTTGTCTCCATCCGTGAGACACTTTTTGGGGCTGGTTTTAGCATACTGGGGACTTCCTTGGCAGTCAGCATACCTTTTTTATCTGTAATTACAAGAGTTTATGGATAGAAAATCCACGACCTTCATTTATTTTACTTCGTATGGCACACCGGTACAAGATTCAGCCCGTAGGTCAGATTTGGTGTGGGATCTGAACAACAAATTTCTCTTAGTCCAGTATCAGTTCAGGGGGACGCTCCTCTTCAAAACGGTAAGATTCGAAAAACGCCCGCTTCTCTCCTTCTCCCCATATTACGCGGCTTGCAGTGACTATGTAGTCGGCTATGGGGTCACCCATTGACATAATTGTCAAGCAAAGACAAAAGTTTCCCTTGTTCTTTGTTTTTAGGCTTTTTTGAGGATCTGGTCTTTATAAAGTTCGTAATATCTCCTCAAAGTTTCCTCGAATATGATCCTTTCGGGCCGTGGGAAACCGTACGTGTAGAGCCCTTCACCATCACATTTTTCGAGGCCGGGAGGCGTTACGTTACTGTCGGGATCAGGTGAGAACATAAGAAAGATAAAAACGTCATGCTGGTTCAGGTTCGTCCGCACTCCTTCCGTTATGTTAAGTTGGAACATCCCTGTGCGCCGCGCTTCCGCGTCGTATTCGAGATTGCTGTTCAGACACCTTATACCGGTATTCGAATGTGTTATTGCAGGGCCTTTTTCTGCTGAGCGCGCCTGTTGCTCCCGGACGCTTTCATAAACAAGGCTCGCGGCCGGTCTGTCGGTCTGTTTCTTTAAAATGATCACCCTGTCATCATCTATAACACCTTCCAACATCCACATTTCATTTATGTGAGCCCTGAAATCCCTGATCTCTTCAGCACTGTCAACCCCTTCCGGTGCCATGACAACCAGATAATCGTAATTATTATCTTTTTCTTTGTCTGTTCCTTGGAGCTGCCTGCGCCGCCCGACCTCAAGCCCCACGGGTACTACTTCAGGGCCCTTCCCAGAGATGAGCGCCCCCCCGTCAGCGTAATGTATAAAATAACACGGTTCTGTCCGGGAACTCTCTATTATCTTCCCGGCAAGAGATCTTCCGACAATGTCCGCGGCAGCCGAATAACTTTTTTCAAGGTTCATCTGACGTATCCTGAGCTGTCTGAACGTTTTGTCGGTCAGATCGTAACTTCTTCCTTCGGGGAGGTTCTTTACCGCTATCCCGGCGATACCCCTAAGATCATCCATATCTCTCAAACGCGCGTACTCATTGTCCTGCAAAGCATCCAGATATCTTTTTTCCGGATCTTCCGCTGTCCGCAATTCCGCCATTAAGTCCTCTCTCTCGGCGGATAGAAGCCCGATAACAATGTTGTCCTTGGCATGTTCGACGAACTCCCTGAAGATCTTTTCCGCCTCTTCGGTTATATTGCCCGCATCCGAAAAGACATCACCGGAGATGAACAAAGCCAGAGTCCTTTCGTTCTTTATGCCCTCCAACGTCTCGCGAAGCTGTGTTTGCGGATCCTTCCCGCGGACCGGAAGAATGCGGATCTCCATTTTATCCTCCATCTCTTTGATAAAATCCGTTCCGAGAGATAAGTATATCTTCTTCTCGATCCCGAGGACAAGGTCATAGATTTCCCGGGTTTCAAATTTTATTTTCCGTTCCTCCTCCAGGAGCCTTTTGCCAAAAACCCGTAAAATAAAATAATTGACCGCGCTTACCACCCTTCGCCACAACGCCGGCATTCCGAGAGATCTTATCTCGTCCCGGGAAAGAGAGATCCTGCCCAGAAAGTACATAAACCTTCTGTAAAAATCCTGCGGATACGTTTTCCGGAGTTTTTGGGTCTCGGCATTGCTGATAGCCACATAAAGCGCCCGTACCGAGCCCCCATACCCCAGCCGAAACTCCTCGTCTTTTTTATCTCTGCCGAAATCGAAAGGCTTGATCCTGTCAAGCATGACCCTCACTTTACCTTTCCGGGTAACCGTCCAATCCATGGTATGAGGCACGTTGTTAGCAAGAAGAACCTTTATATTGGCCCACAGAACCCTTGAGAGAGCGTCTATATCCCGGCTTTCAAAGATCTGCAAGGTCCCGGGAACACCCCTGGCCCATCCGGACGTTACACCATCCTGCCGCTGTTTTTCGCCGATAACAATATGTCCCTTGTCGAGGCTTTTCCAGAAAGGAGATACGCTCTTCCTGAATTGGCCGTGAAAATGAAGCTGTGAGGCGCCCGCGTTAATCCCGTTGTAATGGCCTCCCCATTCGGAACCGATCGCCCTTTGAAAGGTCAGAAGATCTTTTATTTTCGCGAGAGAGAGGTACTGCGGCCAGGAGCGTGTCGAGATCATCATAAAGTGATGGGGAAAATACGGCCGGATATTTACGGCCGCTATATATTTCCTGCCGTTTACGCGGAATTCTTTTTTTCCTCCGATCTCCAGTATTTCTCTTTCATCAAGACGGCACAACTTACATCCCGCAGGGTGGGGCTCTTTGACCGAGCCTGCTTCCCTCGGCGCACGCTGTTCATAAGCGTACCGCTCCGCGCTGAGATAGGTACCGGTCGCGAGCGGGTCCAGATCCGGAGCCACTCCGAAAGGCAAAGATTCTTCCCTAAGGGACATCGCCGGATCGTACATAACTTCGTAAACGTCATCGTCCACGGACACCAACGCCTTAGTAACATCCTTATTGAAACTTCCCAAAGCTGTCTCTACCTTAATGGAAAGGCCTCTGTCGAAAAGCCGGCGCGAGAAAGCGTAAAGTCTATCGGCAAGCGCTCCGAACCTTCTATGTTTTTTCCCCGCAGGTTTTGCAGGTTCGTCGAGATCAGCCCGTGAGTCTTTCCATAAAGCTCTTCCCTTGGAAACCGCCATTTTACTGCCAGCGGGTACAAAGAGATCCTTCCCGGAAGACGCGTCCAGCATTATTGTGTCTTCTCCCTCAAAAACCGTGGAATCGCCTATTTCGACGGTACCTCCGGCCTCTATCAAAACCGTCACACCGTCCCTGAAAACAACGTTGTCATGGATAACAACTGAGCTCGGGTAATAAGGGGATCCCCCGATGTAAAGACTTACTTCGTCCTCAAGCGCAATGCCTTCCCCCAAATGCTCCAGCCTGGCAAGCGGGCTTATCTCTACCTTGCTGGTACTGCTTATTTCCGCGCCTGAGAGAAGCGCTTTGTCCCTGTTCTCGGCGAACTTTCTTGCCTCCGCAAGTTTTTTCGGGTCTTTCATCGGCCTCACGCTGTCGAAAGGGACCTCGACAACGAGGAAATCATCCGCGCAAAGAAAAAGTTCCGTTATCGAATATTGCAGTTTATTCACCAAGGCCACCCCGCCGCCGCTCATCCTTTCGCGTTTATTCCAATGTACCTGGGGCGGCATCCCTCCGCTTTTCATGTAGCTCACCGCTTTATACAGGTCTATGCCGAACATCCCCGCGTACGCCACGGTTTTCCCGCGCTCTGGGTCTTTCAGGAGCCTGTCACGATCCGAACCACGTATATCCCTGTATTCCAGCACCTCCAGTCGTTTCTGTCCTTTGTCCTGTTCGGATATCCTGTTAACAATAACCCCCAGTTTAAACTCTTTTTCATCCGGATATTCGTACCCCAGAACGACAAGATCTTTTCCTCTTCCCGCGTTCTTGGCTCTTATGAGGCCCTCCATCATATCGGCGCTGTAAAGAGCGTCTGTCTGAAGAAAGTAGAGATCCTTTATGCCAGGCCTGTTTCTTTTAAGCCATTCGATACAGGATCGGCCTTTAACCCGCTCCCTGCCTTTTTCAAGGAAAATATCGAAACCGTCTTTCCCAAGAGCCAGAAAAGAACCCCCGGTACCGCCGCCGCTGCTCAAGATCTCTTTCTGATTGAGCAGTACCCGTCCATCTGATCCGAATACCGGCGGGCCCGGGTGATCTTCTTTTATAATAATGGTATCCAGACCGAAAAAATCGTTTTCCTCGAGCAGATCCTTGATAAGTCTCCTATTCTGGGAAGTACTTATTATGATAACGGGGATGTCGGAACTTCTATCCCTGGACAGGCCGGCTATCTCTTCGAGGATCAAATGAAGAGGTGATTTATGTGTCACCACTGTGAACGGTACGGTGGCTTTAGAAAAAACCTGATCAGGCAAGATCCTTATATCCGAAATACCAAGACGCGCTTTTTCTTCATAGCCGAGATCCGTTATCGAGGCAAGCCGCGTACCCATTCCTCCGGCCATAACCACAAATGCCGAACGAGCAAACTCTTCGTTCTCCGCGGCGCGAAGGTCCGGGTAAACAGTTCCGTCGTTATCGTACAACGGCCGTATATCCTCTTCCGCGAAAGGTTCATGGGCATGCGTTTTAAGCGGACGATCTTCCTGAATAAGCGGTGTTATTTTAACCTGGAAGGCCTTTTCAGGGAACCGTTCCCTCGTTCTTCGATGCATTTCCTCCGCGGTCTCGCGGGCATTCTTCCCCAGAACCATCACCTCGCCGCGCCGGGGCCCCTCCGCTATAGCTGAAAACACTTTTTCCTGGTCGATCTCATCATCCGAACTGACCACGGCAATCACTGGAGTATGACGCGAAACCCGCCCGGGGTAGTAGTAAGAACGTTTTTCTATCTCCCTGTATATGCGTTCCAGATATTCGGTGTATGAAGCCATATCCCGTTTTTCTTCCGGCGTGAGGTCGGCCCTTTTGTGTTCCAAGGCCTTGAGCCTCTCCAACACTCCCTGCGCCGCTCTCTCAAGTTCCCTTCGGCTCCTGTCAACTCTGGTTCCTTCTGAAGACGATGATACCATTTCCCTCGCTTTGGGGCCCAAACGGAATAAAATATCTGTCGCCGAAGAGTAAGGGTTCACATCCCACTTTTCTTTGAGTGAATCGGGATCATATGATTGAAAAACCAGTTCTATATGCTCCTCTTCCAATATATGGTCTATCTCGCGCCGCCCGTCGTCGGCCCGGCGGTAAAGGTATTCATGCGCTCCCAGTCCGGAAAGATATGTTATATTTTTACCGGATCCGGGATCCGAGGCAAGTTTCCACAGATCTTCTCCCAGAACTTTTTTGATAACGCTGACGATATAATCGGCGCGTTTATACTGAATCTGCCCCAGGTCGGACGCCCTGACGATAATAACATGCCCCAAGTTAAGTTTTTTTGCCTGGTAACGGATCATCGCCTCGTTCAACGCGGCCAAAGACTTCCATTCACGGGAATAAAGTTCCTCAAAGAACTCCCCGTACTCGTCAAAATAATCCGTGCCGGAGTAAACTCTTTTCAGCCATTCCCAATGTTTTTTTCTCCAGGGAATGTCTTCCGAAATAACTTTATCTTTTATGAGATCGCTGTCATGTCCTTTTCTAAGGGGAACTGTCATCCAGTCTTCCTCTTCCTTCCCGGGCCCTGGAAAACGCTGTCTGTTCTGCCATTCCTGTTTTTCATATATCCTTTCGTCTGCCAGGACAAAAATGTCGCTTTGCCCGAGTTTGTGGAAAAACCCCATGTAACGGTGATACCCCGGCTGATGGATAGAGACCACGATCCCGCCCTTTTTCAGGATCTTTTTGCGTAACCTTTCTTCCCTTTCGTTAAAGGCGGCCGGGGATCTCGTTCCGCCCGCCGTCTCCGCTTTTATATAAGTGTTCTCCTGGCCGGTTATCTCTAAAACTTTTTCACTGTCCCCCCGAACCACAGCGTCCAGAAACGAAAATAACATTCTTTCGAATCCTTCCCTGTCATAGGGATCTTCTACGTTCTTTACATAAAAAGCCGTTATGTGTTTTTGTTTCAACAGCTCGTTTTCCCCCGTTATCCGCCGAGACGGGTCTATCGGTAAAAATCCGAAATCTTCATCCGTTTCATAGCAAAGATTGTCATCCAGCGACATTATTCTTAAAGGTCCTTTGGTCGTCTCGAGTTTGCCGATAAGGACAGACACGGCCTCAAAAAGGGACTGCTGTTCCCTGCCGATCTTTTTCCTGAACGCCAATTCACTTGGGGCCATCTCTGTTTCCATGAGCATTTCGGCATAGCTGCCCGCGTGGCCTTTTTCCGGAGTGAATTCTTCCAGATACCGGCCACTCTGACCGTCCAGCTTCTCGGAAAAATCCTTATATTCCCGCCGTCTGCGGAACTGTGATACGTAAGAAGACAGAAGATGTTTTTTGGCGGCGCGGCCCTCTTCTCCGAAATAAGCGCCCAGAGTAGGCCTGAGCCGGAATTGTTCGAACTGGTTCACCCCTATCGCGGACGGGTAGAAATAAAGCGCGGCCGGCTCGAGCCCTCTTTCCTTCCTTTGGCGGTTGTATCCAGCTACCGCCTTTAAAGCCTCGCGGGTTACATCGCGATGATGCTGGTGATACGCAGCGGACGGCAGAGGGACGATCACCACTGTCGTGTTCTGCCGTTCCATCGCTTTACGCAATTCTGTCATCGCCCTGGGGGATAGCGCCTCGAAAGTGGACTGGTACGTCAATAATTTCCCTTTCTCGTCCCTTACAGGCTCTTCAACTCTGCTGGTAAGTTCAAGACTTCTATAAAAAACGTCTCCCCCGAGTCTTTCCACCATCGCCTTACCTTCCTCCAGGCGCACGCGTTTCTTGACATCATTCAATTGCCTGCCGTCAAGCTCTTCCTTCATTTGGAGCTTTTCCACGGCGTATTTTCGCGCATAGCTGTCTTCGACCCCTTCGGGATCGTTTATAACGCTGATAAGCGAAACACTTTCGCTGTTCGGGACTATGAACTCCTTCAATATGTTACCCAGAAAAAACGCGGCATCATCATGGTGCGGCTCAATGACCAGAACTTTTTCACCCCTGAATTTTTCGGCTATCTCTCCTTCTTCCCAAACAGTATCGCCGGCGGGTATAAAATCCACGATCTCGTCCCCGCTCAGGTAATAATCGTTCAAAACGGCGGACACCGTGCCGAAATAAAAATTCAACAACGCGTTTATTCTTTCGATACGCCTTGATCCCGGCTCAAGTCTGGCAAGGTTGCGACCGGCATATTCCACTATTTCCCTGTCGGTTTCGGATAATTTTCCGGAACGCAGCATCTCCTCGGCAAGCGCCGTCAGGTAATCGACTATACGCCTGTATTGCCCGGGGCGGACATATTGCAGATCGTCAGCTATGGTAACGAGGATCTCTGTTTTCTCCATGGAAATAATATCGGCCGCCATGATCCTCTCTGCCTTTTCAGTAAGTTTATCTCTTGCGGATAAAGCAAGGATCCCTTTATTGGCTTCGGAAGAAGGTCTTTCGAGCATATTGAAGATAAGATCGCGTATTTTGTTTATCCTCTTCCGGATATCTTTTTGTTCCTCCGGTTCATTGCTTAGCTTAAATAAAAGCTCCAAAGCTGACATGAAGAGCACCAACCCGTTAATAATCTGCGGGGGGTACTCAAAACCCCATCCGGGACTGTTCCGGAACTCCTCAAGGATCTTTTCTCTTTCTTCCATAAGACCCGCGGCCACCGCCGCCATTTCAGGATCGGAAGGGTTTACGGTGAGAGGGGTCTCGAATCTTTCACCTGTCGCGGGCGAAAGGATCTCTCTTGATGTAACGCCATATTCCCCCGACTCTATTTTCCGCGAGATCTTCGCTCCCGGATAATATTCTATAACGGGGTTAACGCTTAATTGAGCGCCTTTTTCGACCCAGTAGACCGCCCGGTCGATGGTCTCGAGCAGGTCTTCTTTTTCAATCTCCGGAGGGAACATTATTATATTGATGAGAGGTGTCATCCCGGCCCGCTTTATGCCGCTTATAGCCGCGTCCGACATTTCGGCGGTTATACCTTTCTGAATCGAGAAACTTTTAAGGATCCTGTCGGAAAAACTTTCGACCCCGAGAGCGATAAGCGTGAACCCGGCTTCATGCAGCGCGGACAGGATCTCCGTGTCCTCTTTGTAGCCCCCTTCACCCTTATCCTTATACACGATATTCCGGACTTTCGTCTGTGTGTAGAATTTGAGCCTGGCGGGTATCCTGCCTTCTTCCTTGGCCCGGACTATCATCTCGCAGAACCGCAATACGCGGTCCCGGGCGGCTTTAGACCCGCGATTGACGAGAAAATCATCGTCATTAAAGAATATGGCGTCCGGGGCGTGTTTCCTGATGTTTTGGAGAACGATATGGAATATTTCTCTGGCGGGCAGAATTCTTATGTGTTCATCCACTCCCGTTGATGCGGACAAAAAATTCCAGGAAGAGCAGAACCCGCATTTGTTAAGGCAATGGCTCGATGTGTATAGACGTATAGCGCGTAAAGTAGCTTCCCTCATAGCAAGGTTCAGGGGATCGTATTGCCTGGCATTAAAATTCCAGTACTCCTGATAAGGGATAACCTCTCCCGGATCGTCAGGGAACAGGCTCTCCCTGAAATGCCTGTTCGAAACAGGCACGTTGAAACCTCCCGCTTCTTTTCCTTTTTCATCCATCCGCATGATCCCCGGGATACCTTCAAGATCAAAATTCCCCGTTCTTCCGTATGTATCTATTATCTGCTCCAGCACTTCTTCTCCGTACCCCAGAACTACCGCGTCCAGGGACGATCGCGTAAGCCATTGCCGGTAATTATGCGTCGCCTCCTGTCCTCCCCCCAGAAAAAGAACGGGGTGGGAGGGGTCCAGAGACAATACAAAGCTTCTTAAGTCGTGAATAAGATCCAGCTCCGTCTGCATGTTAGAGTGAGACAAACTGAACCCGATAACACCATATTCCCGCTCAGAGATCATTTTTTTCAGTTCCGGAAGAACCTCCCAGGGGGAATGGAGGTTGGGGTCAAAAACATCCACTTTAACCTCGTGTTCCTTTCTTTCGAGGTATCTTTTCATCCGGTAAAGCCCATAAGGGGGCGATGCGAAATACCCGGCCTTGTACCCGGCGTCTTTCTGTGAAAACTCCTGTATCGGAGAAGCTATCAACAACACGTTACACTGTGGAGGAGCTCTGCCTAAAAGATCTTTCAGTCCCTTAATCAAGACCATCCCGGGCAGGAACGCCGCCAATCCGGCAATGTGAGAGGAAAAACTTTCATGCATATGTACCTGCCCGTACGCGTGTTCTGAAATCTTCTTTAACATGCGCATGGCTCTTTTATCTTCCGAAATATCATAGGTCAGCATATTGCGGAAGTTTTTTCCCGGACGAGTCTTGGAGATCGCTTCCAGCACTCTTAGAGTCCTGTTTATGCTGTTCCACGCGATGAGTCCGCTGTAACCGCCCGCGGCCGCCAGAAGAACGGAGCCGGACAGGGAAAGTTCCCCATAGAACAGGAAAAGCCCCGCCCCTGCAGTTATGCCCACAAACAGCGCCGCCCAATCCAATCCGCCGCCCAGCCCGAAAACGGAATAAAAAGAAACCGCTTTAAAGGGATGCGCGCCCCGGCCCGGCCTATCCCGTAGACTCTTCAACGGATCGGACAGAACTTCCGGAAATCCGGACCGGGAAGATATTTTTACGGCCTTTTCAGAATCGACCGCGAAGGTAAGGTTCTGTATCCTGACTTCACAGTAGGGAGAGGGATCTTTTCTCGCTCTCATAATTCTGATACCGCCATATCTCCGTGACAGGTCCCCGGTAGTAATGACATCTTGCCTTTCGGAAGCCCGCCGGGGCGACTTCTTCTCCAGGGATAGGACCATTTCTTCTCTGCGGCGTAACCATCTCTCGATAACTTCCCGCGGTTCTTTCCCTTCGATGGCCGCCTGTCCTGCGGCGAACGCCACAGCTTCGTCATACCTTGAGATGTCGTTGGACTGCACAAGCGCCTGAACGGCCAGATCATAACTCCCGGAATTGACAAGCTCGCGGTATGGTCCGGCCTTTCGCGTCAGAACGGCGACATACGGCCTTTGTTCGTTCGGGGTGCACTTGGGCATCATCACAAGATAAGAAAGATTCTTTTCTTCGAATATACCCTTGAGCCCGGCGGAGTGATGCCCCCCGGTTATCAGGGCCGCGGCTTTCGCCCCCTCATTCCTCATGGCCCGGACCGTATTTGCGAACATCCCCTTTTCTCTTTCTCTTGCCGTTTCATAGAACTCTAACGCCCGCCGGACGGCGTCCATAAAGTTCTTCTCCTTTTCAGGGGGAATTCTATTTTCTTCGTTCTCTGCGGCAAAACAGAAAAGATCCTCCCGGGGGGTTCCCTGTCGCGCCGCTTCGAGAAGAGAAACATCTTCAGGAGAAAGTTCTATTCTGAAGAGGCCCCTCAAAAGCCGGGCATAGCGAAGAGCCTCATAAAAATCCCGTTCGTTGTCGGAAGAAAAATATGCTTCCATAAGTTTATCTTCCGCATTTTCAAGATCCGCGGCAAGAGCGATAATATCGAGGTTCTCATACATATCGAGGTACTCCACGAAACGGCTGAACTCCGGGTATTCTTCCATCTCTATAAGACCCTCGGCGGCTTTTTTTATCAGCGTTCTGTGATATCGTTCCTGCGAGATCCGTCCTTCTTTGAAAGACGCGGACTCAGCTATGAGCGTCCTGAGAGATTCTTCTTCGAGCGCCTCGATCAATTCGTCCAAAAACCGGGCTCTTTCGGATGTAGCCTCCTGAAAATCCACTTTCTTTTCCATCTCGCGCGCTTCCCGGAACACGTGAAAGCTCTCGAAAGAAGAAAGATCAATGCCGCTCTCCCGGCACCGGTCCGTCAAGTAATCCACGTAAACCGAAAAAGGGATCTTCCCCTCTTCTTTCAGCTTTTTTTTCCGGATAAGATCGGCAAGAGGTTTCGTCAACATTGTATCTATCCTCTTTTCCATCGCGGAAAGAAGATACTCCGCCAACTCTCTATTCTCATTGTTCTCGGAATATAGTTTCCTGAACATCTCAAGGTTCCGGAGATAAAGCTCGTTATCCTCCGCGCCGTATAACGCGATCTCGTTTTCCGTAGTTATGGCAAAAAATTCTCCGGCGGATATTTCCCCGTTCTCCATCAAAAACCGGGCGGTTTTGCCCCGGACATCCTTATCGGGCCAACTGCGCAGGATCGAAGGGTCGAGATATCCCGAAGCTCCCTCTATAGAGACTACCTTGATATCGTATTTGCTGTAGAGCTCATTAAGAATGTCTATTATCGAGTATTGGGCTGAAAGTGAAGAATGGAGATCCTGGATGTTGACGACCAGATCCCCCCGGGAGGTCATATTCTTGTCTACAAGTAAAGCGGCATCTGGAATTATATTTTCTTCCCTGAAAAGAGATCTGTGTCCTTCCCCGGGATGCCCTCTGACGGAATCTACAGTGGAAATCACCGGTTGAGCGATCATGCTCTGCTGAATACAGAACAGAAATGCAAGTAAAAAGGAAATGATTTTTAGAAAAACTCTGTTATTACGCATATCAAAACCGAACCGTTCTCTGAAAAGATATCAGAGTTTTTTGTAAAAACGAAAGGCATCCTGCTTAAAAACCCACTTCAGACTTTTTGTTGTTTAACAAGTGATATTGTATGCCGTTTACAGGGCAATTTTCAAGCCTAAACATCTGGCTTTTTTATTCATAACATATCTCACAGCATGGGGGTAACATTTGTAACATCTCAGTCATCTGCAGTAAATTCCTACACCGTCGTCACGAGGAGCCCACAAAGGGTAACATTTCAGTTGTCTGCGGTAGAATCCTACGCCGTCGTCACGAGGAGCCCCCGAAGGGGGCGACGAAGTGATCCCATAATAGTAACATTTCAGCCTTCCGCAGTAAATTCCCGTGCCGTCGTCACGAGGAGCCCTGTACCGTACGGTACAGGGCGACGAAGTGATCTCATAATATGAAAATATTTCGGAGAGGGATTGCTTCGGCTATAGGCCAAGTCTGCCGAAATCCTGAGTCATAGCATTTATCACGAACCGAAGGGCTTCACCCGCCTTCGGCGGGTTCGCAACGACGGGCGTGGGGGCGCGACATTTCCGCGGATAACTGAAACGTTACAAATATTTGCCCTTTGAAACTTGCCATGGTAATATTACTGGTAACGTGTCCGGGATATACGGATGAGACCGGGCATCGATAAACAAAAATGGGAACGGGAGGCTTGATGAAAAAAGCTCTAATAACCGGTATCACCGGCCAAGACGGTTCGTACCTGGCGGAATTATTACTTTCGAAAGGATATGAGGTACATGGGATAATAAGATGCGCCAGCACTTTCAATACATCGAGGATAAACCATATTTACGTCGATCCTCACAAGAAAACCTCGATGCTATTTCTACATTACGGAGATCTTTCGGACTCGGAACAGATATCGTGGATACTCCACAGAATAGCTCCGCAAGAAGTTTATCATCTGGGGGCGCAAAGCCATGTCAGGGTGAGTTTTGACATCCCCGAATACACTTCGGAAATAACTGCTATAGGGACGACTCGCATACTTGAGTCCATCCGCCAGAACCGGAAAACCATAAAGATGTACCAGGCGTCTTCCAGCGAACTGTTCGGTGCATCGCCCCCCCCGCAGAACGAATCGACCCACATGAAACCCCAGAGCCCCTATGCGTGCTCAAAACTCTACGCCTACTGGATGGCCAGAAATTACCGTTCGGCGTACAATATGTTCGTCTCGAACGGCATCTTATTCAACCATGAAAGCCCCCGCCGCGGCGAAACTTTCGTCACGCGCAAGATAACCCGGGCTATCGCTTCTATCCTGGCGAAAAAACAGAAGTTCCTTTACCTCGGCAACCTTGAGGCAAGACGGGACTGGGGTTACGCTCCCGAATATGTGGAAGCGATGCGGGAAATACTTCAACAAAAAAGTCCCGACGACTATGTCATAGGAACGGGCGAAGACCACACCATAAAAGAATTCGTGGCCGCGGCGTTCGACTACGCCGGGCTTGACCATAGAAAACACGTGCGTATAGACAAAAGGTATTTCCGGCCGCTTGAAGCCGACAGGCTGCTTGCCGATCCAAAATTGACTTTCCGTAAATTGAAGTGGAAACCCCGAATAAAATTTCAGGAGCTGGTCAAAATAATGGTGGACGCGGATATGCGTAAAGCCGGCCTGCGGCCTGTAGGGGGAGGGGATAAAATATTGCGTAAAAAATTTCCGGACAGATGGTGGAGGACAGACTGAATATGAAAAGTTCTATTGCGGGTAAACGTATTTTTGTAAGCGGCGGTAACGGTTTTTTAGGGCATTTCATAGTTAAAAGGCTGCGGGCGCGCGGGTGTAAAGATATATTCGTACCGGACCACTCCGAATATGACCTCAGGGAACCGGACCGGATAAAAGCCGCTTACAATGCCGCCAAGCCGGATATAGTAATACACCTGGCCGCGAAAGTCGGCGGGATAGGCCTTAACAAAGAAAAACCCGGCGAACTTTTTTACGATAACCTCGTTATGGGTGTACACATGATAGAACAAGCCAGGATAATGGGTATAAAGAAATTCGTGGCGCTCGGGACCATATGCTGTTACCCGAAATTCCCTCCTGTTCCTTTCAAGGAAAAAGACCTGTGGGAAGGCTATCCCGAGGAAACTAACGCGCCTTACGGACTCGCCAAAAAGATGCTGCTCGTACAAGCGCAAAGTTACAGGGCCCAATACGGCATGAACGCCATATTCCTGATGCCTGTCAACCTTTACGGGCCGGGGGATAATTTTGACCCGAGTTCTTCACACGTGATCCCCGCCTTGATAAAAAAATGTTTCGATGCCAAGGCCAGAGGAGAAAAAAAGATCGTCGTGTGGGGTACCGGCAACCAGACGAGGGAATTTTTATATGTGGAGGATTGCGCCGAAGCCATAGTGTCGGCTGCGGAATCATATGACAAACCGGATCCCGTGAATATAGGTTCGGGAAAAGACATAAAGATAAGTGATCTGGCCCGGATAATAGCGAAGCTAACCGGATTCGAAGGAAAGATCGAATGGGACAGGTCAAGACCCGACGGCCAGCCCAAGCGAAGACTTGACGTGAAAAAAGCCCAAAAGGAATTCGGGTTCAGGGCAAAAACATCTTTCGAGCGGGGCCTCGAAGAAACCGTCAACTGGTATAAAAAAACCTCAGGCCGATAATATCAGATCAATAAAACCTCTGGGATTCCCAGTATTCATAAAATCTGCCGCGACTCTCCAACAGGTCCTGCAGCGCACCCTGCTCCATAACACGGCCGTTATCCAACACGATGACTTTGTCCGCGTGCCTGATAGTCGAAAGCCTGTGCGCGATAACGATCACTGTCTTATCAACAATAGCTTCGGATATCGCTTCCTGAATAAGACGCTCGGTCCCTGTATCCATGGCACTGGTAGCCTCGTCCAGTATGAGTATATCGGCGTTCTTTAAAAGAGCCCTTGCTATCGAGACGCGTTGTTTTTCTCCGCCGGAAAGCTGCACGCCGCGATCGCCGATATACGTTTCCATTTTCTCGGGCAGGCTCATGACAAAATCCAATAATCTTGTCTTCGACAGAACGTCCCTGATCTCTTCTTCCGTAACGTTCCTGTCGACCCCGTAAGCTATATTGTTCTTAACGGTGTCGTTGAAAAGCAGAACATCCTGGCTTACCAGAGCGATATGCCTTCTTATTGAAGCGGCTGAAAACTCAACAATATCACGGCCGTCGATAAAGATCTTTCCCGGGCCGCATTCATAAAACCTCATCAGCAAGTTTATTATCGTGGTCTTTCCGGAACCTGTACTACCCACCAGCGCGGTAATTTCGTCTCTCTTGACCGAAAATGTAACGTCTTGCAGGACTTTAAGATCCTTCCGGTAAGAAAAAATCAGTCCGCGTACGTCTATCGCACTTTTGATGCCGGTAAAACCAATATGTCCGTCCCTAATTATAAACTTGTTTTCGTCATCGAATATTTTAATAATTTGTTTCGCCGGGCCTATAACCGAGGCAAAACCTGCCCTTACACTGTTGAGGCCGCTCACGCACGTAAACATTCTTTTCAAGGCATAGAAATAGACCAGTAGCTTGCCTACGTCCAACGAATCATCTTTGACCAGGAGCCATGCGCTGAGAGATACGAGAGAGAGAAGGCTTATCATGATCACTGTGTCCATCATGGGGCCTATAATCGCGACTCTTTTATCAATACTGAATTCAAGATCTCTTATCGTATCGCTTTCCCTGGAAAATTCGTGATATTCCCTTTCTTCCCGGTTGTACAGCTTTACCAGCGGCATACAGGTGATCATATCGGAAACTCGGGAGTTTATTGCCGAAACTTTTGACGCTTGTTTTTCGGAAAATATTTTTATCCTGTTTACAATTATGTGCACGGAATAATGGAACAAGGGAAGGATGAACAAACTTAACACGGCTAGTATGGGGGATATGTAAAAGAGTATGATAAAATAGACCGCTACTTGAAATAACAGTATAAGAAAGTGGTTAAGTCTACTCAGATGTCCCGCCACAGTAATGCTGAATCCGAGAAGCACATTCTGCAGATAACCTTTATTGGCGCGGTCGAAGAAAAGTTTGCCGAAAAGAATGTAACGACTGAAGATCTTTTTCCTCAGGGTGGAGGAAAGCTTTCTTACCTGCAGGGACATTGTCATGAAAGAAAGGTACCGGACGATGTTTTTAAGGATAGTGACCAATAGAAAACTGCACAATAACACGGCTAAGGCCGCAACTTGCCGCCCGCCTATTTTACCCGTAAGAAATTTGGTTATCCAACCCAGAACGGGAACCGTCCTCATAAAATCAAAGTTCATGGCGAGAACGCCTCTGGATAGAGGCAAAAAAAGCCATGTGGCTACACCTTCTAAGAACGCTGTCATCAATGCCAGAGAAACAGGCAGAATAAGGTGCAAAGGATGGATATCCACCATTTTCAAGAATCTTCCCGCTAAAACAATCCTGGCATATATTCTCGTAAGAGGCGGTTTTCTCATTCTCTCCCCTGTGAATTTTTCGATCTATCCGTTCCGCAGAAGGGTCTTTCCGGCATTAACTCAATGTTCATCATATTTAAATCCTCGGAGCAAATTTCTGATATCCGGACAGCGGTAAGCCCTTCCGGACTACGCATTATGAAAGACTAAAAGATAAAACAGAATGATAAAATCGGGCGCCCGCCGCAGTCACTACCACTAATTGACCGAAACAGTCCCAGCTAGCCAAGGCGGCTTCTCCATCTCATCCTTCATCCTGGTCATATCGCCGTAGCCCCTACGGTCCCCCTTGAGATAGAACCAGTCGTCCCGAGCCTGTCTGACCGCGGCAAACGGCCTTAAAGTACTTGAAATCACCTCTGTCGTCTTCGCCGCTATGGTAAGAGGTATATAAATAACATCCCCGTCCTCGATCCGTATGTTATTCGCCAGATTACCCCTGTATATCATATCATAGGCATCGACTGTCTTAGTAATGGGATGGATCTTGTCCGGCTTAGTAACAACGACTCTCCCCAGCGCCCTGTCCGTACCCCAGTCAGCAATGAGTAGAGCATCGCGAAGTGTAAGGCCGGGGCTGGTGATCGGATACGGCCTGGCGCCGAGCTCGTCAATAACGTAAAAGATCTTGCTCTTGTAATCTTCTATGGTGACCGTTACGAAAGGATCTGTGACATAACGTTTCATCGTTTCGGAGATCTTCTCGGTAGCTTCATCCAAAGTAAGGCCGTCTATAAAAACTACGTCATAGACCAAAGGAAGAATAAACTCCCCGCTAAGCCTTACGGCACCCTTGCCGCTCAGTTCCGGATGGTCGCGCACGCTTACCTGTATTACATCTCCCGGCCCGAGTGTGTAAAGATCACGTTTTCTTTCTTTTTTTCTGACATCAAGGATTACTTCTTCCACCGTTATTCCGAGTTCTGCTTTATCCAGCATGGATCGGACGCGTTTTTTTGTTATCAGCCCCTCTAACTCCTCCTGATCCAACAATCCGGCAGCTCTGTCTCTAAGTTTTTGTTCTTCCTCTGCCAGAATGTCGTCGGCTTTTTTCCTAAGTTTTTCATCGCGGCTATCCCCCGAATGGATAGATCCACTTCTCCCCCTGGGTTCCACTTCCGTCCCTCGAACCGGGGACTCCTGTTCTTCGAACATATCGTATCCTTCTTCGGAGCTATAGCCCTCGGCAAGATCGCGCGCTCTGATACGTTTGAGATAAAAATCTTCCAGCTTTTTCATATATCGCTCGGCGACACTGTTCTTCGGGTCGCTGGCAAGAACATCCGCAAACCTCAAAAGCGCCTTGTCGTACCTCTTCTGCCTGTAATATCCCTTGCCTTCTTTCAAGAGATCCTTGATCATGTTCCTTCTCAAACGCCCTGAGTTACCGCCTATCCGCCTATCCCAGGATCTTTTTTCTCTTCGTTTATGTCCTTTGACCTGCTTTAATATGTTTTTAACGTATTCATCTTCCGGGCGGGTCATGGATATATACTCCAGTATCTCCGCCGCTTCGTCAAACCTTCCCTGGTCATACAGATCCATCGCTGTCCCGAAATATCTGTACAGCCTCTCGTCTTCCCCTACCCGGCGGGATGTCAATTCCCCATCGGATGTATCTCTGCCTGAAGCGTAAATATAGGGATCAAGTATCCTCTCTTTCCCCCTCACTTCGAACTGGTATTGTCTATCTATGCTAGCCTGTTCAGCCGCCGTTAACCCCCCTGACATACCGGCAATAGCCCGTCCATCTTCCCGCCGCGCGTCTCTTACTGACGCGGCCGTAACAATTGCTATTTCATCGCTCTGGCCAGCAACTTCCCGGATGGGATAGGCCGCTGTCAAAAGGAAAGATAACAGAAAAAGCACACCCGCTATTATAGATTTTCTTGCCGCGCTTGATGTTTTCATTCTTTACCTCGTGTCCCGATGGTATTGTTTGTACTTGTAGCGGTAATAGCGCAGATCTAAGATATCGGATACATTCGTCAGAATAGCGGCCTTGGGCCTGGCCTGTGCCCCGACAAGCATGTTGTAGGCTTCCTCGGCCAAAGATGCCTGAGTTACCCCCGACTTTACTACAAAAAATACCGCGTCGCACATCGCCCCCAGTATGCTGGCATCCGTCACGCTCATCACTGGAGGGGTATCGAACAAAATGTAATCAAAGTTCTGCTTTAATTCTCCGATGATATGTTTCATCTTTTCCGACATCAACATCTCCGAAGGGTTTCCCTCCGGGGTACCGGCCGGAATGATATAGATATTCTCCACACTCGGAGTTTTGGTAAAATGCTCGATATCTACATCCCCGGATATCACATGGGCAAAACCCGGATCACGCTGTATCCCGAACATCCTGTGTACAGCCGGCCTTCTCAGATCGGCATCTATCAGGATCACCTTTTTGCCGGCGTCAAGCGATATGGAAGCCGCCAGATTGCAGCTCGTTATCGTCTTGCCCTCCTGCTCCTGAGAACTTGTCAAGGCCACAGTTCTGATAGGGGCTTCAGGGGACATGGAATAAAGGTTCGTCCTCAACACCTTGTATTGTTCGGCCTGGTAAGACTCTTTGTCAACAATAGAAACTATCCTTCCGTCAATACCGTCTTTCCTTTTCTCTTTTTCGGCCACGTAAGCGGTCGGAAAAACATATTTCCCGACAATATCTTTCAGCCCAGTTGCTATTTTTTTGAAATTCATATTACCCCCAGCATTCTCAATACCGGGGTTACTATGAACCCGGACATGAGTACAAAAACTGCCAGCGCGATCACAAAAACCTTCCTGCCAAAATTCCTTCTCCTGTGCTCCTCCCACGATATCACCTGATCCATCGACGCCAGAACGGGTATTTTAAGAAGTACTCTCAATTCGGAAGACGACTTTATGGAATTGTCCAGCGAATCAGCCAGATAAGCCAGGGTTATTCCCGCTCCAATACCCAGTATCGTCCAATAAAGCATAACCTTGGCATTCTGGAACGGAATAGGGTTAAGCGGTAACTGGGGTCCTTCGACAACGTTGATCTTGACCCCGACTTCTTCTCTTTCAATTCTGGCCCGTACCTCCCCCATTTCCATCTGATGACGCATTTCCTGCAAATATTTGAGGTTTACCTCCCGTTCGCCGCTAAGGCTGGCTAAGCGCGATATCTCAGACGATATCTCGCCTAAATGCGCGTAACCGGGGCTTAGCTGCTTCTCGGAGGAACTTTTATATTCTTCGATCCTGTCGATTTGAAGTTTTACCGTCTCTATTTGAGTTTCCACCATTCTCAGTTCTTCTTCTATTCTTTCCTCCAGGACACTTCTCCCCGCTGCGGGATCTGTCAGATCTCTGATCCTTTTTTCTTTCAGAAGATTGAGCCCGTCTATTTCTCCCTGTATCCTCCTTGCCTGGGGATGCGCCGGCAAAAATCCCTGGGCGAATAATTCCGACATAGCCAGTTCGTTCCTTACGATCGCCGCCCTGTACTGTGCCAGATAGTGATCCTTCTCGAGATCTCCGGCCGTAAATAAGGGCGCGGCGTCTTCCCCTGACAGCTGTCTAAGCAGATCTTCTTTTCTCTTCTCGAGTTCCAGAAGCTGCAGGTTGAGGTCGGTACTCTTTTCCTCATATCCTATCATCTGCTGGGCAAACGCCTGTCTCCTCATCGAGGTATCTCCCCGCGCGCCGGGCGACAGTATATCATCAACAAGCATCCTTTCTTCACGGGAAAGTTCTGTGTATTTTCTTGTAAGATCCATCTTTATCCTGGATATTTCTTCATCGATATTTTTTATCTTGTCCCGGTAAAATTCCAGCTGGTTCCTCAAAAATGCCAGGCCCAATTCTATCTCAGATTCCGTCTTCTCCCTGCTTATCGTTTTTAACACGTCTATCGTAGCGCTAACCACTTTGTAAGAGATTTCCGGATCGGTATGCTGGAACTGTATGGTCGTTGCATTCGTCTGTCTGGGTCTTCTGGCGTTTATTTTTATCCCTTTGTTCGGATCCCTTAACCTGTTCACAAGCGCGTTTAACCTTTCTCCGTCCTTTTCCTCGGAAACCTCCGGCCATACCTCTTTTATTATCCTCTTTATGTTGTCGCCCAAAAGGATGTTGTTGAGCATATTCTCCTTTTGCCGAAAGAACTCCGAGCCGATGATATCCCCTCCGGGAACATCAAACGATATAGCCGCCATGCATTCGTATACAGGGGGCACCGCGGAAATATACGAAAAAGCGATGCTCGCCATGATGACGATAGGAACTATAAACAAGCGTGGATGCTGGACGAGAAACCTTATCGAATCCAGCGATACCCCTGCATTATCATGTTTCATGTTTATCCCCGTTAAAAAACCGGATCATACCGGATATCCTTGCCTCGTAACATAATATTGCCAATCAAGTATACCATGTCATTTCTGCTTTTCAACGTCCCGGGTCTGAGCCCCTTCAGGAATAGAGCTGTCTCTCCCTGTGGATAACGCGCCCTACCGTAAAAACCTGTCACAAAACGTGAAAATATCAACCGCCCGTCAGACGCTCATGTCGTCATCAGGGCATTATCAACGACGTCCATAAGTTCTCTCAAAGGCATGTTCTTACTGACATACCCATGAGCCCCCAGCTTTAATGCCTTGTTGACAGTCTCATCATCGTGGCCTCGAGCCGTATAGATCACCACGGGCAAAGAAGGGCTCTTCTCTTTTATTTTTTTCAGCACATGCAACCCCGATCCTTCGGGGAGCCCGATATCCAGCAGTACGACATCTATTCCGCTGTTCTCCACCGAAAACAACGCGCTTGTTCCGGTCGGCGCCGTAACCGTGTTGAATCCGCGAGCTTCGAACAATTCCTTCAGCATCTTCAAAAAACCGATCTCATCATCGACTATCAATACTGTCTGCTTCTCCCCGGCCATAAAACCCTCCCCGCCGGCAGTCTTCCGTCCGGACCCCTTCGTCAGTTCCCCCAGCTCGGCCTCCAATAATCTCCGGCATACTCCGGTCTGTTCTCGAGCCTCCGGATACCGGCCACAGGCAGATCCTGATCTCTTACACGGAATATCACAAAAAGGTAAGGATCGCTGAATATCCTTTCCAGAAGATCCCTTGCTCCTTCCCCTTTCAGTATGATCTCCCCTTCGTTAACTGTTATTTCTTCCAGCCGGAAAGGCAGACGCGCATATTCCAGAACCGAGAGGCAATGCCTGCTTATCAAATTCGCCTTTTCAACAGGGAGCGATTCACCGTTCGCCGTGAGCGACTTAAAATTCAACACCGGTATCCCGCTTGCCGGGTCTATTTTTAGATTGGCGACACTTTTAACTTCTATTGACTGAATATTAGCGGCTATCACGGGAAAACTCGTCTCCCCCATGGCCATATTGAAATCAAACTCTATGTCGCCATTTTCCCTGAACCGGACACTGAACCCTGTTATATCGAACAGGAAGCTCTCTCCCAATACCCACGGGAACTGGGATTTCAGAAGCTCGTTGAAAGAACTGTTTATATGCTCTTCGGTATACCTCACCCTGAACCTTGTTCTCTTTACCAGAAGGCGGCCCAATGTACGCACGGATCTTTCGTAGTCCAGTTTTGTGTCTTTTGTTGTCTCCATTAACTTGAACGTCACGTAGAGGCTCAATCTTGTAAAATAATCGAAAAAAAGACTTTCGGTATCCATGTTTTCATCCGTCGAAAAATCGCTGACGGGGAATTCTTCCCGAAAAAACGCGTGCTGTCTTGCTTCCTGTTCGGGGGTTTCGAAACCGAACAGGTCTATTCGGCCCGCCAAAGGAGGGTCCATCTCCTTCATCTGCCTTATCATCCTCTCCGATCCGGACCCTTCGACAACGATCAAACCCTCTTCCATTCTCAGATCGTCTATTATAACGGGGATGCTTTTTCTAAGTATACGCCAAAGGCCCCTTGTGGAAATGTTAATAAGCGCGGGGAGTATGGGAATCTTGTCGATAAAAACTTTTGTGACAATAAGTTCCAGGGTGTTTTCCCTATCGATCTGGAACCTGCCTTCGGCTTCCCCCCTGACCTCGTGCTGCCCCATGGTTATGTTCCCGCTGCCTTTCGCCGCCCCCCCCATAAACTCAAGCTCCGCGCCGGTTATATCGACGTAAATATTGCCTACCGTATCGGGCAGTTCCTTATCCAACCAATCGTTGAATATTGACATATAGTCTTCCTGTTCGAACGTACTCCTGAATTTCGCTATTCTGCCCGAATATCCGGAGAGGGACAAAAGCCCTCCCACTCTCCATGCTACGACCCGTGTTGCTCTGGGAACAAGATACGTTATAAAAATTCCGGTAGGCTTGTCGGGCGCCAGATACCCGGCGTACGGACTGTCCGGATATTCCTTTGTCAATCTCTTGAAGATCTCCTGCGCCTTTTCATCATCGTTCATATCAAACATATAGGACGCGCCGGCCTGAAAAAGGCAAAGCGCCGCCATAGAATCGTCCTTATAAAGATCCGCTATCATGACATAGATCTCGATAGCTTTTTCGAACTCCCCCTTTCCGGCATACATATCGGCTTTCTGGTAAAGGCTGTCAAGAACAAGGCTGTCTCCGGCATCTTCATCGATCAGACGGTCAACCGCATCCTCGCTTCCCTCGCTTTCCCCCATCTCCTTCAGCACCCATAAGTAATTGAACCATGCTTTCTTACCTGTTTCGCTTTCAGGATCGATCTCATAAGCCCTTCTGAAAAATTTCTTCGCTTCTTCGAATTTATATATTTTCAGGTTAAGTACCCCGATATCATAGAACAATTCCTGCGTTCTGTCGGGGTCTGTTCCTTCGCTCCCCCCGACATCGGACAGTAACCTGGCTTCTTCCTCTTTCACTCTTTCACTCCGGCCTATTCCGTACAATATCGACCTCGCCACATACCCTTCCATGCGTCCCGGGTACTCCGCTATTGTCCGCCGCAGCATCTCCCGAGCCTGTCCATAATCGTCCATCCTGGCGTATAGAACAGCCATCCTGAGTTTTGCGGCGCCCGCCCTGTCGCTTGACGGATAGCCGGAAACAAGATCCCTGTAAATTTCTAACGCTTCCCTCAATTCCCCGTTTTTTTCGGAAGCTACTCCCCTATTGTACAATTCGGTACCTTCCTGAACAGGAATAACCTCTTTATCTTCACTGAAAATACCGCCTATTCTCCCTATGAAGTTTCTCCATGAACTGGTAAAGAACCAGTTAATACGGTCCAGAAACCTTAAAGCGGGGGTTCTTCCGGATTCTTTTTCTTCCAGCACAGCCCGGATGGAGGTGTCCACAAACTCCACCAGTTGATACTTTTCCTTGCCGCGTATAGTTTTTCTGGCATATTCAAGGTTACCCACATTCGAGTAATTTATCCGGTGGGGAACGATCTCTTCAGCCAGTATTTGATCGAGAAGAACATCCATACCGGCGAGATCTCCAAGGTCGTAAGCGTGAGCGGTCTGGTAGAGAGAGAACCTGAGATCTTCTATCGTCCTGTCAACGATAAATGTGTTGTAAAAGAAAAAGAAAAGTATGAGAGGAACACCAGCGACAGCTATATTGCGGAGCGGCCTTATGACCCACGAAAAAGAGATCTTCTCCATATTTCTTTTTTCTCCCACATTCCCGCCTTCTTCCCGCCGGGACATCAGAATGACCCTATGATCACTTTATCCGATTCGCTTATGTCCTTTATGGTTCTTCCGACTTTTACCTCGTCTATGAAGACGGCCGATACCCTGTACCGTACGCTTATTACATACCCTCTGGCCAGTTCCTCGCCGTTATCCCGCGTTACCACACATGTGCTGTTCTCTTCCACGCCATCCTTCCGCCCGAGATTTGTAACGATAAGGTTGTTTCTGTGATCGGTGGACAACACCAAACCCCGCGCTTCACCAGGGAATGTTATAAGATCCTGCCCGTCCTGGCCGGGGGAAGGAGCCGTTACCATGACGGGGGCAAGACTGACGGATTCCCCATCCATTATCATGCCTATAATCTCGATAGTCCGCTGAAGAAGAGCCTTTACCCCGGGATTTTCCTCCTTCTCCGCCGAATGTTCAAGATGCTGTATGACCGTCATATCCCGGAGAGATGACAGCTCCTCCTCAAGCGCCGTCTTCCGTTCCCGGAGCTCTTCGACCTCCTGTGAAAAAGAAGATATCGTTTCGGAACTCGTTCTTTCTATTTCTTCCATCCGGTCGTTTGTAAGATCGAGTTCACGCTCGAGAGCGTTTAGATCCTCCGTACGGAGAGCCAGATCCTTTTCCGTGGAATCTATCCTATCTTTAAGATCAAGGTTTTCACGCACGAGTACCGCCCGTTTCCTGTTGAACTCAAGTTCCAACCTCCGCATATTCCTTAAAGTTACGGCAACTGCGACAATGCATACCAGACTTACCGTAACAAGCGCTACCGTCTTAATTTTATTCCTGGAACGCATCAGACGGATCATGTCCCCACCTCCTCTTTGCCATTTTGCCGGCCCGCTTTGCGGTGCTCCGGCCCCAGATCGGCATATCGCCGGTTTATCAGAAATGCCGACCGGGTACCTCCCGGCCCATCAGTTCTTCTGGCCTTCACCTTGCTTTTTACTTCGGCCGCGATGTTCGTAAGATCGGCATATGAGCTCACACATTGCTCCCGGTTACTTACACCCGCAAGAGAAATGGCCATTATGGGATATTTGACTAAATGTTCCCCTTCCCTGCTCTTTTTTTCTATATACCCCCTATCTATGTCCTCTTTTTTGTAAAGTTTTTCTATTTTTCCGTCGAATTCTTTGACGATACGCGAAACCACGGCTTCGGCCCTTTCGGGGGTCGTAAGGATCAGAAAGTCATCGCCGCCTTCATGCCCCACAAAATCTCCCGGATCGGCTTCCCGCGCAACCGCTTCTCTCAATATATCCGCCGTCATGGATATCGCCTTGTCTCCGGCGCTGACACCGTATTTGTCGTTAAACGCTTTGAAATTATCGAGGTCAGCGTATATAAGTGCGAATTTTTCACCCGATGCTATCCTTTTCTCCACTTCTTCGCGAATAATTATGTTCCCGGGCAGCTTGGTGAGGGGATTGGCGTTTTCCGCTTTCATCTTCATATCCTGGAGTGAAGAAGTCATAATGTTGAACGTTTCCGAAAGATCTTGAAGTTCATCTCCCGTTTTCAGACTTACCCTGATATCGAGATCTCCGCCGGCCACTTTTTTAGTAGCTTCGTTAAGCTCTTTTATCGGATATATCACGACAAAAGAAAGAGCCGCGGCAAGCGCCGCAGCTCCGAGAAGAACCGCCATGACCGTAAGAAGGACCGGCATGTAAACCCTGTTAAGCGCCGCCTGTACGGACCTCAGAGAAAAACTGAGTTTAGCTATATACCCGTGTTCATTACTGAACTTTACGTACAGGTGCACCAATTTTCGAGTATTGTCAGTGTCCGGGAACAGCCAGCGTTCCCCATCGGAGTCCGAAACTATTTTTTCGATACTTTTGGCGTCATCTTCGGAGAAGAGGCTCAAATCACCTTCCAGAACTACCGGGCTTCCGTCCGGTTCGATCAAAGACGCATGTCCTATTACTCCCGTATTTATTATATCCCCGAATGTTTCCCTGGCTTTTTCAAGTATACGGGCGCGATCGGGAATTACTCCTCCGTCGCCTCTCAGCGCCTCCAGTTCATTTTTCACGATGAGCGCGTCCTGCCTGGCCTGGTAAACAGCTCTGTCCCTTTCCTGGCGCGCCTGATTATGGATCTGAACGAATGTAAAAACGGATATTAGAAAAAGCGAGAAAACCGCTACTACCAGCATCACTCTCGCCTGCAACGTTGTCTTCATAAACTATTCCGTTCCCGCGTTTCGCCGGTCTTATCGAGGAAGATATCGACCGTTTGCTCGATCTTCTTCTTTTCTTCATCCCCGATTTCCACGATCTTCAATCCGGTCAAAAATTTTCCCTCGTTCTCACCCGGACCGGATCTTTGTGAATAGACAGCCATCGCTTTGACATATATGGGCTCCGGGAACAGAGAAAGATATATTCTGACATCGATCATATCTCCTTTTTTGAACCCGATCTCTGATTCGACACGTATTCCGCCGCTACTGATCTCTACGATTTTAGCCTTGTTCTCAACGGACTCATACCTTATCCTGGCAAACATCTCCTGCCGAAGACGGGGTTCCGAGCGTCTTTCATTCAAGGCCGCAGGATGCCCGTTTATCTCGTTGAAAAAGCCTTCCTCGATCCGGCTCCGAACTCTCAAAAGAACTCTTATATCTGAATGGATCCGCAACAGCATCCAGACCGAGTAACATGCCGCGGCATACATCAGCGCCGTTCTCAAAAACTCTCTGACATGCGGCCAAAATTCCAAGACCGTCAGGTCAGCCAGAATCAGCAGGCCTGTTCCGCTCAATAAAAGGTATAGCCATGTTTTTTTTATGAGAACTACCCTCCCCCAATGAAAGCTTTTGGTTTAGTATACCATATTTATTATAGTTGTAAAGTTATGGGGGTGAAATAGTCCCGCTTCCGTTATGGTGAGTTCGGAACCTCTCGGGCACCTTTATATCTTCTACCCGGACTTTCATTTCTTCTCAAAAGAAAAAATGATGGGAACCTCCATCATTACCTTGCCGGATTCGATTCCCTCGGGCAAAGGCGGCAACGGGGACGCTTTTTTAACGGTAGAAAGAGCCTCCTCGTCAAGTACTCTGTTGCCGGAAGTAACGGTTACCCCGGCATTTGTTATACTGCCGTCGGAAAGAACAGTGAAGAAGATAAATGTAACTCCCTCTATGTTCTTTCTACGCGCCTCGAGCGGATAATTGCGATGCTCTTCTATTCTCTGCCTGACAAGATCCCTGTATCCCGACATCGGATCTTCGTCGTGGCCTTCCGTGAAACCGAAGGGTTCCTTTTCTACACTCTTTTCAAGCAGGGGGCCGTCAACCGTTATTCTATCATCCAATCGTTTTCCCGGGGTAATTTCAGGGGGACCCGGTTCCAAAGGTTCGTCTCCATATCTCTCTACCGTGATATCTCCGGCGGGTATAAATACTTCCGGTATCCGGACGGGCCTTTCGACCAGGAAGTCTATCCTCGTCCGGATGTTTCGCTCCATCCGCTCTCCGCCCTTAAATGAAAAGGCCTGGGTACCGGCCACTAAGGCATGCAGACATACGGAAAGCAGAATAAACTTTCCAAATCCATCTTTTCCCGAATAGCCGCTGCTATCGCTCGTCATAAGAAAATCTCGTTCATTTTTTCCCGGAGTCTGTGGAAATAACGAGGCTCCCCGCTCCCGCTTTCCGGGATACGTCCATTACGCGTACGGCCAACCCGAGATCGATCTTTTCATCGGCTCTGAGAACAACTTTTATATCCGGCGTGTTCCCGACAAACCTTTCTAAAATGTTTTCCAGGTTCTCTATTTCCGCTTTCTCGCCGTTGATCCGTATAAGGTCTTCCGCCGATATATGAATAATTACGCTATCGTCTTTTTCGGGCCGGGCGGTTTCGGCATAAGGAAGCTTCACCATAATGCCGGGATGCGTTACAAAATTCGCGGTAAGCATGAAAAAAATTATGAGAAGAAAAACTATGTCGATAAGTGGGGTTATGTCGAGGTATGTAGATATCTTTTTCCGCTTTTCAAACTCCATTTGTGTCTCCCGTTATTTCCCGTTATCTCCTATACCTTGCCCCCTGCCGCATCTGTCCATTCAAAAATCTGCTGAACAGATTCTTTCATTTCCGATGTGAATCTTTCTATCTCGCCCTCAAAATAGTGATAAGCGAGCATGGCCGGGATAGCTATCGCAAGTCCCGTAGCCGTGGTTATAAGAGCTTCCCATATGCCTCCGGCAAGAACGGAAGCGTTAACATCTCCCCCGAGGCTCTGTATCTCCCTGAAAGCGCGTATCATACCCGTTACCGTGCCAAGAAGCCCCAAAAGCGGGGCAATATGCGCTACGACCCCAAGAGTCCTAACGCGTTTTCCCATCCTCCGTATCTCTCTGGATCCCGCGATCGACACTATCTTTTCTTTTTCGGCCTGCGGCCTCTCTCTCACATGTAAGCTCACTGCCATTACATTAGCTACGGGGCTTTTTACCTTACGGCACATTTTCTCGGCTTTTTCGAAATTCTCTTCGGTTATCATCTTTCTTACACGAGCCAGCATATTGCCCGTATCGATGTTGAAGCCCTGAAAAATAAAAAACCTTTCCAAAGCCACCGCGACCGCCGCAAGCGAGCAAAAAAGCAGAAACCACATTACAGGTCCGCCCTTGGTAAAAACATCCAGCATACATTCACCTCTCTTTTTTTATCCCGCGCCCTCAAAACCAAGTAGTTTCGACATCCGGCCAGGATCGTATATCTTTTACTGCCGTAGCCGCGCCATTATTTTCACTCAACCGTATCCTCCTGCCGCCTTGTGCTATCGGCCTTTTCCCATACATGGGTATTTGCCCCGCGCATTACGCGAAACAATGCCGGTATAACGCTAAAGATCACTATGCAGAAGTAAAACGGCACGTAAAACAACTTTATCTTTAACCTGTCCTTTAAAAAAAATCCCGTTAAAGCCAAAACATAGAAAAGGGTCTGTAAAACCAGCAAAACGGAGTATAGGCCATTATCCCACAAAGCGATATTGGCGGCATATATCAAAAAAAGGTAGATCCCTACCTCCCACCTTAACGCCTTATGGAACAACAATTCAAATACACTTATGGGCCCCAATCTGAATAATACCGGGAACAACCTTATAAAGCCTTTTATACCCTGTGATACGACCCTTACCTTTTGCTCAAACCCCTCCGACAGGATTTGAGTGATCGGCTCATACACAATAGACTCCGGCTCATACAATACCCTGTACCCTTTTAACTGAACGAGCAGCGGAATTATGAAATCATCCGCTATGTCCGGATCGGGAAAAGGGTAAACTTCCTTCCGTATTGCCTGTATAGCGCCGCTGGTAACTAAAAGCCGTCCCAGAGCGCTTTCCTGTTTTTTAATGAATGATTCGTATTTCCAGTACAGGTTCTCCCCCCTACCTACGATCGTGCTGGCAAAAAACGTATATACAAGCCTGCCTGAAACACATCCTGTCCTTTTGTCGGAAAAATGCCTTACTAAGAGCCTTACAGAATCCCGCTTGTGGATGGAATTAGCGTCTGTAAAGACGATGATCTCCCCCCTTGCCAACGGTACGGCGTGATTTAACGCTGCTACCTTACCTTTTCGCGGGAGGTCATCAATGACGCGGACACCTTTGGCCTGATATTCGGAAAGATATTCTTTCGTTCTGTCAGTACAGCCATCCAGGACAAATAACACCTCGATCCTGTCCTCAGGATAATCAAGCAAGAGCAGGTTCTCGGCTTTTGCCTTCGCGACATTCTCTTCATTATGCATCGGCACGATAACACTCACAAACGGATCCTGGTATTTTTCGTCCAATAGCGGAGCCTTGCCCTTTATTCTGGCGATGATAAATATGATCACGGGGTACAAGAAAAAAACGGAAGCCACAAGCCCCGTAAAAAACCAGAAAACAAACCTCATACCATCTTACTCCTCAGAAGATCGTTACCCGCCTTCGCCTCCGCTTCCCGTGAGAACACTTCATCCAGGCTCTTAAAAACATTATCCCATACGTATTTCTTTTCGACAAGCTTCCTGCCGTTTATGCCTAAGAACGTGTACCTGTCACGCCTTTTTAATATATCGATAACAGCCCTCGCGAAACCTTCCGCGTCATCTCTTATCACCAGATGTTTCCCGTCCTCTGTTTCAAGCCCTTCACATCCTATGGATGTAGTCACAACTGTTTTTTCCATGCTGAGCGCTTCTAAAATCTTGATCCTTGTGCCGCTCCCTATTCGCACCGGCACGACACAAACCCCTGCCTTAGCGATATAAGGCCTTACATCCTCCACAAAGCCTGTTACTTTTATGCGCGGGTCATTCTTGTTCAAGTCTTGTATCTTTTCACCGATCGAGCGCCCGACTACCCAGAAGACAACTTCAGGTATTTCTTTTTTCACGAGGGGAAATATCCTGTCCACAAAATATCGAAGAGCATCCCGATTCGGATACCAGCCGAGCTGCCCTGTGAAAACTATATTCTTATCCTTCTCAAACGACTTTCCATAAGGCATAAAAAACTCGCTATCAACTCCGTTGTTCACGACACATACCCTTACGCCTTCAGCGGATTTAAGCATATATGCCTTATCGGTCTCGGAACATGCGACGACAAGATCGAACCTTCTCCAGATAAGCCTTTCGAAACGCCTGAGCTTTAAAAATTCCAGCAAAGCAAAAACCCTCTTTACGGGATTATTCGCATTGATAGCATACCTTTTAAGAATAACGGACTCGACATTTTGTTCACAAAGGACCTTGTATACTTTAAGATCGAAGGGCACATTGAGAGCCCTGTACACGGAATCACAGATCATAATATCCACACTGTGATCGGCCACATAACCGCGTACCGCATCCAGAAGCTCGCCATGGCTCCTATACCCGGCGCCGAAGGGGACCGTTGAAAATATCCCCCGGAATAAAACGAATAACTTGTGTTGTTTCTTTACGGGCACAGAGATTATCTTTTTGCAGTATCCGGTTAAGACAGTATCCGCGGAAAAGTTATCCCCGTCAGCCGCAGGAGAAAACAGAATTACTTCAAAACCTCGCTTTGACAGCTCCCTTATAAGGGCCATATTGCGCTTCTTGTATCCGGTATCGTCCGGATAAGGCATATCTCTTATTAAAAACAACGCTCTCATGGCAATCTTTCCCCCGTCAACAATCAAAAATCAAAGTTTACGGCTTTTTACAACATAACCAGCCGTTATAACAATTACCTCTCGACGTCAATAAAGTGTTTTGGTCCACAACATTAACGTCATAACCGATTTTTTCAAGCAGATCCCTGCAATTGTCTCTTAGGTCTTCAGAATGGACTTCTGCGACAATTTTTGGCGAAAACTGTTTCAGAACATTCATGGCGCCTAAAAATGCATCATATTCCGCTCCTTCTATATCCATTTTTATGAAATCAGGTTTTGGCAGATTATTCTCATATACGAGATGATCGATTGATATGCTATTTGTATCGCCATTCACCAAATTGCCTACATAATTATTGAAGACCGTAATTTCAGATTTTGTTTTATTACGGGAAATCGTTTTATCCAGCAAATCAGCATACTTTCTATCTGCTTCAAATGAATAAATCCTGCCAGGCGCCGCTAAACTTGAAAGAGCTATTGACCAATATCCGGATGATGCGCCTATGTCATAACAGCAGTAACCTGATTCCACGTATTTTTTAATAAATCCCGCTATTTCAGTTTCATAAAAACCAATAAAACATCTAAACTGAAAACTAAGATCGAGCTGCAGTTTATACCCCTTGCAAATGCCAAACATGATTTTCCTGAAACATGTTTTTTGCGGGACAAGTTTGTTTTTAATTTTACGCGCATATTCCATTATTTTCATATCTCATATTCCAAAAATTACAATATCTCTTGTTAAAAATAACACTCTCACGGCAATCTATCCCCCGTTACAGGCTTTTCTCCGGAATAGTCGGTTCTGAGATCTTCCATAAAACAGCGCTTAAAAACACAAAAAACCATAAGACCTTGACCTGCTGGGCGTGTAAAAATGCCGCCGCTCCCAAAAAACCCACAAGACCCAGATAAAGCCCGTACGCGTAATAGTTAACGGGTTCCTTTGAAAACATTATCATCCTGTTGAGGCTCCTTAATGTATGCCCTATGACAGCCATAAACAGCAAAAAACCGACAATGCCCATCTCGGCTAATATTTCAAGATACATCGAATGCGCCCTGCCCGCTATCATAGATTCGTATTTTCTAAACTCGTAATAATAGTTGCCTATCCCTATGCCGAATACGGGATTATCCAAAAAAAGCGCCCATGCCGCTTTTGCCATTCGATACCGCCTTTTTGTGCTGTCCACGTCGGGCGCACTTTCGATATCTTCCAATGTTCGTTCAGTTTCTTCAAACCTTTCCTCCATACCTTCCCATACACTGGAAGGCATGTAAACTGCTGAGACAAAAAGCAATACCGCCAATCCCAGAAATATGGGTATCTTTTTTTTCGATTTAAGAACAAATACCATCAGCATCAGTCCAAGACCCGCTAATCCGGCCCTTGAAAAGGTCATCAATAAGGCAAAAACGATAACGGCTGATACAACTATGGCGATTGTCCTGAGCGCTGTTTTTCGCTCTGAAAGTAAACATGCGTAAGAAAGCCCTAAAAAAGGCAGAATCGTTATGCCGAATTCATTCGGCCCGTAGCTGGTTCCGGCGAACCTTCCGCGGCCGGCACTCGTCACCGCACCTGCACATGCGAAAAATACAGATATAACCGACCACCAGACAATGAGCCTGAACAGCTTTAGGTCCTTTATGAGGACGAGCATAATAAACCCAATCATCGCAAACGATGTAAATGCGGTAAAATTGACCCTTGTGGCGAAACCCGGCATGGAAAAACCGTTAATATAGAGATATATCAAGAAGAGCATATAAAGCCTTACCTGCGTCGCTTTTAAAAGATCCTCTTTTTCAGGGCTGAAGATATACCTCACAAAAACCGATATAAATGTTATCCCGCCGACTATTTTTATAGGCGTCGCCGCGGTGAATATACCGAATAGCCCACCGGCCACCTGCGGAAGAGTAGCCTGCGGCATAAGAATTACCGTTAAAAACATGCCTATCATGGGGTTTATTAAGATAGCGGCCCCCGCCAGAAAACCAAAAGTTATTATGATCAATGCGTCCATTTCCATCCTATCAGGCCGTTAACTCACAGCCTGCCCTTAATTACCGGCTACCCTCCTCCGGCAATTGTCCCGCCATCCAGGTCCGTTCGCAAAGTTACGAATAAGATCGCGCTGAGGAACGGGGACTCCTGTTCTTCACTATATCCATATATTCCGCCATTGTATCGTTCACCTGCCTGTCAAGACCAAAACACCTGCATACATATTCACGGCCGTTCTGCCCTAATTTCCGCAAAAAATCTCTGTTATCGATCAAACGTTCGATAGCGGACATAAGCGCGGCGGCGTCACCCGCGGGAACTACCAATCCCGTTTTCCCGTGAATAACAGCCTCTCGGTTTCCATCAACATCTGTTACAATAACAGGCTTTTCCATAGCCGAGGCCTCTAAAACCACTAGGGGCAGGCCTTCAAAAAGAGACGGCAAAACCACTATGTCAAGATCTTTTATAACGTTTCTTATATCACTCCTGTATCCTAAGAACTGTATTCTATGCTCTATCCCGAGCCTCTTTGACCGCGCTTTCAGATCTTGCTCAAGACTGCCCTCTCCGATTATGAAAAACTCCGCCTCATCGCCTCTATCGCCGAGAGCGCTTATTGCCTCTAAAAAATATCTATGCCCTTTTTGCGCCTCGAGCCTGCCGATAACACCTATGTGAAGCCTCCCATCATATCTTATCCCACTTTCTGGAGTAAAAATATCAACATCGACCCCATTTTGTATAACCTTTATCTTCCCGGGGCTTACGCGCTTTTCATCCACGAGGTAATCCTTGACGGAATGAGATACCGCTATTATTTTATCGACAAAACCATAGAAGAACCTGTCTATAAAATACGCTTTTTTAATGCCTCTTCTCCACGCCTCCCTTATATGCGCCGTCTCTAATACAAAAGGCACACCTGCCATTTTCGCCAGAGGCGCGGCATACATGGTTGCCTGGAAAAGATGCGTATGCACGATATCGGGTCTTTCCGCCTTTAATATCCTGAAAAACTTATTTATCTGCCCTATACGCCTCCATCCGCGAATACGCACAGAATAAACTTTTATCATTAAACGTTCTATTTCGTCCCGGATCAAATCTATCACTTCCCGCGGACAGACAAGTACGGGCTCAAATCTATCTTTATCGAGGTTCTCGATAAGCCTTAAAACATGCTCTTCCACTCCCCCTCTTGCTAAAGTATTTAAAAAATAAATTACTTTGACCACACTTACCTTCCTGATCAAAAAATCCGAAAAACTTTTCTCTTCAGCCGGACGGCGCGCGAAAAGAGATCTAACCCTTTCCGCCTACGATCAATCCGAAAAGACCCCTCACATCACCAACATCTTGAACCGCCTCCGTACTGACCAGCATGGCATCCATCTTCTTATCATCGGGGTCATACCCATGCATACCGCAAGGCGCTTTATTACCCATGAAACTCGGGGTGATCACTGTCCCCGTATTCATCAAGAATATCGTTTCACCATAGCGATCATCGTCAAAATACACGCCATGCCGCAATAGGTCCTCTCTGGAGAGTATCCTCCCATAAGGCTTCTTTTTCAATAACGTTGTCATATTCTCTCTTGCGTTCTCATTCGAGAACCAGAACCTCGCCATTGTAGAATCATAAAACGCCTTATAATCAGACAATGCTTTCAGGCCTGAAGCGTCTATCTCCTTCCTTAGATCATATGCCTCATCCACCTTCGCCATGCCATGGTCCGAAAACACCATAAGCTGTACAGAACCGTGAGCACCAAGCGCGCTGTTATACAGATCCATTATCCGGTCCTCGTACAACGATATCCGCTCATTTACTTTACGGTTATTGTCACAGTTTGAATGCAGAAAATGATCCAATTCCGACAAATACAGAAAATAAACATCACTTTCGTTGTTCTCTATGCTCTTTTTAGCTTTCAAAAATATCTCTTTATCCTTTGCCGGATATGCGTAACATTTATAGTTTACATTGTTTTTATGAAATATATCGAATATCGAGTCCGCGCTTCTTATGCCTTCCGGCTTGTATATGTTCCGGCTCTCACTTATATCAAAATATTTCAGCTGCTCAACAGGTATAAGATATGTCTCAAAATAACCCGTATATCCCATTACCCGCCTGGATATCTCTTCTATGATCTTTCTTGAAACCCTTGAGTTCAATATATTCCCGGGCACCCATGATAATATCCTTGACCAACGGAACGGCGAAGTCTCCGGCGCGTAAAAATAAAGCGCCCAATGCTCATGCTCCCGTGGATATTTTCCCGTGAGTATCGATGGTATTACTCCGCTTGAAAACCCCAACAGGCTCTTTACCGGGATCTTAGTTGAGGCTATATCCTCAAGAAACGGCCTGTTTTTTACATATTCCCACCCAAGCGCGTCTATAAGTATATTGATCTTCACGTTCTTTTTATTCTGCGCGCGTTTTTCTGTCCGCGGTTCGCGCGATGCGGAACTCATTTTTATCATAATTTCATATCTCGATCGTATATCGATAATATGCTATAAGGAGTATAAAACAGCTCTATTACCTCTTTCTCACGTATTATACATGTATCCCGGTCTTTTTGTAACAACTTATCGCGTTCGTGTTCGGCACTCAAACATATTGTCCGCATAAAACATCCCGCGTCACGCAAGCCCGGCATCACTCACCAACCACAGGCTACTTCACGTCCTTATTCCATTTATCGATAACAATATCCCTTAATTCTTTGTTCCTGTATTTATCAGAAAAATAAATACCGTAGGCCTTCTTATATATATAAACCCGGGATATTTTTCCTGAAACAAGGATCTTCAACCATGCCCGTACATCGCCAAGCAATGCCATCTCTTTAAGCCATGCCTTTTTAAAATATCCCCTTAGCTCATGCCATTTATTTAAGGCATCTTCTGTATCTAAAACATCCGCGGATAAACTCTTTATCGAGGCAACTGCCTCTTCCGCCTTTTCCGCAAGACCCGGCATATCATTTTTATAAGCGTTATTGAACGCCTCTATTTTTTCATTATACAACCCCCTGTATTTTCTTTTTAATGGCAGAAGCGCATTGACCAGTTGTATATAACCTTTGTCAATCTCATACCGGCTCAGGGTGCCGCCCGCTTCAATCTTATTTAGAAGGATCAACTGTTCAACGATCCTGTTGTTAAGCAGTATAAACCCGTCTAAAGGGTCAATATCCTCATAGGAATAGTCCGGTATGCGGTCTAATACATCTGGATCACCGATTATAACCTTTCCGAATTTTTTAACTTCTACAGTGTAAATATAGGGTTTGAGCCTTTTCAGGTGGGCTTTTGTTGTGAAACCCAAAGACATGTTCCCGCCAAGTCCGGGGTTTTTTGCTTTGGCTAAGTCCTCAACAACCGCCCAAAACTCAATATCACTTATCCCTTCTATCGCCTCACCCCTGGAATAACTTCCAACCAATATCAAAGCCTCTAAATTTCCTCCGAGGGTATTAGCTATCTCTTGCGAGTATTTGTCTATAAAACTATTCATATTTATCGGATTTGAGCAGGCGGGAAGTTTTTGGCTCTGCGCCCGGCACTCCTGAGATCGTTAGGCCGAAGGTTCTCTTTCAGTCTGTTATAGAGGCTTCCCCCTCTGTTTCTATCATAAATACTACTACCCCAAAAAAATTATTTTGAGGAGAAGGTCATCACGACTTATGGTATAACTGAGGTATAAAAATGGACAAGATAACTCGTGATGCCTTTGATGGTCTTTGTCTTTACAATCAACAATAGCCAAAAATTTTTCTAACTTTTCTGGTTTGCTCCAGAACTAACTGAACTTCTTTTTCACTCAAAACATTTTGTTTTGATTTTTTCAAAGTGGCTCCTCTGCCTTTTTTTGATACTATAACTTTTTTTGGTTTCTCAGAAATCTTAAAATTTAAAAAAGCAAATAATTTCTCTAATTCCGTTATTTGGTTCGAAATAAGATCTTCATAACGAACTATAAAACTCATCTTCTTATTATTTTGATGAAATTCAAAATAAAAATTATTTTGGTTATTCCAATGCCTAATTCTGTCTTTTAAAATATGTTCTCGATCCATACTTTTCTCACACAATACTACCATCTGACTGGGAATAACCGTAGTTGAATCTCTGATAATAAAAATAAAAGTGGCTTTTGGGTATATATCTTTTAAAAACTCTAATACTCGATCATTTGTTCCATACCTTATTTCTTTAAACCCCCAATGCTTGGCGCCACAAAAAGGAGAAAAAAATGATTTGATGAACTTTCTATAGTTTTCTTTATATCTATATAGCCCATACCAATTTGCCCATGCAACCCACTTTTCAGGATTTTTAAGAGTTTCTCTTAAAATAACATTATAATTTTCTTCCTGTCTTTCTGTAAGATGGTTATAAGCAACCTTCTCTTCAAAGATAGTAAAATATGACTCTGCTATCTTTTTCAAAAAGCATCCCTGCTCGCCCCAAATAGCGACACCGTTAACGCTATTCAATATTCGTTGTAGAAGAGTCGTGCCCCCCGGTAGTTCCCAAACAAAAAAATAGGTGTTTCATGACTATGGGTATTATTAAAAAACCTATAAGTCTTATGATAATGCTCGACTAACAAATCCTTTATTTTTCCACTCACATTATTCCCCATTTAAAATTGTTAGTATGTTCGATCCTAGTTCTGATGCTCGCGTAATCTCTTTGACTCTTCCAAGATATCATACCGCTACTATAACCTTCACCTCTCCAAACTTACGATCAGCTTTTCATCGGGCAAGCCCTTCTTTTATTGACTCCGCAATCCCCTGAAAATGCCATCTTCCATACCGGCCTATTTGAAAAATATCATGCCGCTCCAGTTTATCCAGAGCTTCTTCTTTCCATTTCGACCCCGGCCAGGACCAGGTATAAGCCGCATCGACCCAGGTAGCATCGATCACCTCAGTTTCCGTTATGAATTCCCAGTTTTTTAACTCCTCAACAACTGCTCTTGAATAGATCTCGATCTCATCCTGTGAAGGTTTCGCCCCTCCGTTAAAAGACCGTTCGACATAAAGACTCACCTTATTTTTTCCCCGCGCGGATAATAGCGGCAGAAAAGAAGTATCGACATTACTGTAAAACCCTACCCGGTGGAAGCCGGTTTCAGAAGATGGGACATAAAGCCAATGATCATCCGGGCACCCTGCCCCCCGCAACGCGCCTATATTTAAAACAAGAACGGAAGTATAGGGAAAAGCTTCTTCCTCAACGTCTATCCCCGCAATCCGGACCATCTTGTCTAAAGGCAAAGTTGAGATGATCTTATCATATTTCATAACGCTATTATCTAAAAACCGGATCTTTTTGTTCTCGACATCTATGCTTAGAACGCGTTTTTCATAATAGATCCGGCACCTTTCAGCCATCCTTCGTATTAGAACATCCATACCTTCCTCCGGATAAACGAACATCGCGTTATACCCTGCCGGTGAAACCTCCCCGCGTATGCCTCTTCTAACGTCCTTCAGGTCAACGGGCGACTTATAGGCATCCTGCGGAGCGATCCTTTCATACAACCCGGCGGTATACCGCCGGTGGAAAGGGTAAAAGAACATTTCACACAAAGAAGGTCCGAAATTAGATATCAGCCATTCTTCCATGGTAGTTGTCCTTTCCCCAGTCACGGATATTTCGTCAATTATCTTGTCGGCCGTCCCTTCGTCAAGAAAACGCAGATTATTCTGCAGGGGATAGGGAACAAACAAGTTCTTTTCAGAAAAATAAACAGATGATCTGCGCGAGTATCTTTTTAAGGTTGTGAAAATATTTATAACCTTCAATATTTCGGGATCCACCCCGAATATCCAATGTCCACCCCCGATCTCAAAGCGGTAAGCGTTCCCGTCTTCGGGCGCTTTTATCAATCTTTCCCAACTGCCCGGACGAACATAATACGAGGAACAGATCCCCCCTGGAATGGGACACGCCTCATAAACGGGAAACCCTGTGGCATATCCCGCCGCGAGGCCTGTTATTCCCCCTCCTAAAATAGCATTCATATTTTATATTTCACCTTCTTCAAGATCGGACTTTTGAAACTCTTCCCCACCCACTCGCGAAAATACAAGCACATACCCATACATGGTCAAAATTACCTACGCCCTGTCATTGGAATACATATATCCACATTAATAGAACCGTTTCTCATCTAACTTGAGAAAATATCCATCGTAAAATGCGAGCAAAATGACCTTCAGGTTTTTAAATCTTGCCTTAACGATCATTTTCAGGATAACTTTCATCAAATGCAGTATGGGCCTTAGATACCGGACAAACACGTTTCCGCCATGAAGTCTATCAATAAACGTTAGGTTTCTATAATAACAATACCAATCTTTTCTGAGTTGGGACGCGTTCGCAACGTGATTTGTAGGGGTCTTTTTTTCTATAACAGCCCGCGGGCATAGAATAATTTTTCCGAATTTTCTGACCCTTATACAAAACTCCAGATCATCAAATCTGATAAAAAAACTTTTGAGCGGGTACCCGGCCAATTGAATCGCTTGTTTTTTTATAAGAGGCCCTTCGAACGGCACATCATGCACTTCTAAATATTCAGGATAATTTACCAGATCCCTCTCGGTCGTTTTAAAGTATTCAAATTTTCTAGTGAAAGGGTTCCTGAGATTATAGTTCATCACCGCGCCCGTAACGGTCCCATCTGGCCAGATCTTTACGGGAGATATTATCAAACAGTCATCTTGCTTTCTGCTTTCATTTATCAAACCCGCGAGACAATCTTTTCTTGGAACCACATCATCATCCATCAGCCATAACCGATCATGATCTTTCTCATATCCTCTTTTCATTCCCTCATAAAAACCGCCTGCCCCGCCCGTATTTTCATGCATCCTGACATAATAGAGCCTCACTTCTCCGTTCTGCTCGGACATACAAAGGGTATTTTCATTTTCTAACGGCTTATTTGCGGTCTTTGTAATTTCTTCTATATATCCATTTTCTTTTAAAAATTCGGGGGTACCATCATTCGAAGCATTGTCGATCAAAAAAATTGATTCAACAGGGTACGTTTGCGCCAAGATTGCGTCCAAGCATCCCTTCAAAAGTTCTTTTCTGTTATAAGTTACGACAATAGCGCAGATCTTTTCTTTTTTATGCTCATTCATCACTCATGTCCAAATTTTTCTTCCAAAGGCGTACTTGCGGCTTTCAACAAAAAAACAAGAACGATTTCTCCTTCCCCCGTATCATACTTTTCCCGGATCCTTCACAATCTTATACAGGATATCTATACTTTTGCTGATTTGATCTTTCTCATTTATCACAACATCGGCTTCTTTTTTCTGAATTTCTATATAGCGCTTCTGCATCGGAAGCACATCTCGAAAAAACCGCTCACATACCAATTCGATCGTTTCCGAACGATGCGCGACATCACGCCGGATCCTTCGCGCCAATGCTGTTGCTTCATCAATATCTACATACACCTTCAAATCGAATAAATCACGTAGATCCCCCGGGTAATACACTAAAATCCCCTCAACGATAATGTAAGACATAGAGAACAGGTCAGAGGAGTTAGGGATAATAGTACGCTTTGAAAGTCTCTTATGGAGGCGGAAACTATACCGGGGAGCCCTTATTCTTTTCCCGTTACATAAATCTTTAATCTGTTTTTTCATTAACACAAAATCAAAAGCCTTAGGTTCGTCAAAATTAATACATCCACGTTTTCTCAAAGGCATCCTCGACAGATCCTTATAATACCGGTCCTGTGAAAGTATCACCGCGTTCTTGCGTCCCAGCTTTTGAACAAGCTTTTCCGCAAGTAAAGTCTTCCCTGACGCGCTCGGACCCGCTATTGCTATAAGCTTAACACCCGGCTTTTTCTTTTCCATCCCACCTCTCGTATACATACTGCTTATTTATCCCATACAAGCATTCTCCAACACGGCACACGACACTCTCTCATCCGTGCTTACCGAACGATGCTGTCAATTTCCAAAGATCAATAACTGATTGCACATTGCGATTGCCGGCAAACATCTTTCCGACACGTTGACGCCCTTCCTCCCCCATTACCCGGGATAGTTGTGGATCGGCAAGCACGTCTAAGATCCTTTTAGCCATGTTGCCATGGTCTTTCTGTTCAACAACAAATCCGGTTTTCCCGTCTATGATCAGGTCTTCGGTGCCGGCAAACCGCGTGACGACTACCGGCTTCCCCGAAGCCATCGCTTCCACCATAGCGATACAGGTACCTTCAAAAATAGATGAGACAGCATAAACATCACACGCCGCAAGATATTCGGGGATTTCATCGTGAGGCACGCTGCCGGCAAAAAAAACATTCCCTTTCATCCCCCGGGTTTCAACTTCTTTTTTTAACTTATATTCCTCCGCGCCTGAACCGATAATTAAAAGAAGAGTGTCTGGCGCTTCTTTCATAACTATCTGAAAAGCGCGCAATAGCGTGGTAATGTCTTTCTGCGGGACAAGCCTGCCTGTAAACAAGACCATTTTAGAAAACTTGCCTTTCAGATATTTCTCCCGGATAACCCTCCCATCGCGCGCGGTAAACTTACTTAGATCACAATTCACCGGGATAACAAAAACCCTGTTCCCGCTAATACCCAATGCGGCGGCTAAGTTCGATTTTTCTTTTGTGGTGCCGACTCTTATTGTGTCAGCTCTTTTCAGTAAAAACTTAGCCAACTTATTGAAAAACCAGTTAATTCGGCGCTGTCTTATCCAATAGTCGTTGTCACAAAAGTCGATGTGTACCTGAATATTAAGAGGTATGCGAAACCGCCGCTTCAACAAATACCCTGCCAACCCGGTCGTAAACGGATCTTCCACTGTGATCACGTCTATTTTTCCTCTTCTGCATATGTCCGACGCGGCTTTCCAAGCATCTATAATAAAAGAGCTTTTGTTCTTAGAATTAGTCGGAATAACTTTTAAATTCTCAGCTAACTGCGTTGGTCTCAGATCGGATTCCTTGGGGGAATAAACTATCAGATCAAAACGGCCTATCATCCGCGCGTATTCTATTTGCCGCGCCCGCACATCTCCCCGAACTTTATCGCCTTGCAGCATTAAATAATCCAGGCCTATGCCTAAAACATTCATATACCACCACTCCGCACTGTCCAATCCTCATCGAACCATTTGAAAATTCTTTTGATTCCCCGTACTCGGGATTTTAAGAACCTATAAATTTATACTGGAATTGATGTAAATCCTACCCCCAAATATAAGCGGCTTCGCAACGCGTCAATCCATCGGTATTTGAGAGCAAAATATCTGTTATCCCGTTCCATCGAAATACAGAGGTTGCAGATCTTTCTCGAAAATTACGGTTTTATTGTCAATATCTACCTCCGCTCTGAAAAAACGGTCTATCATATTTTTGCGGCGAAATTCGCCCTCGAATTGCCAATTGTAATCAAGATACAATACTCCTTTTTCTCTTCGGATCTTTCTGATCATAAAAACTATATCTTCTCTACCCTCTTCATAGTTCCCCGTGTTATTTTTAAGAACTATTTCAGAAACCTCTTTGGCCTTATCTTCATCGTTACGTATCCCCGAAAGGTTAACTTCAATGCTTTCAGGCTCTAAATAAGCTTCCATGTTATCGGAGTCGGCAAGGCGTTGTATTACTTGAAACTTTTCGGCAAAGACCAGAGGAGTAACCAAGTATAAAAAAAATATTATCACCAGCAAAGAGCCGATAACAAAAAAAATTTTCTCTTCAATTTGGGAAACAAGCCCGTTTCCCCTTTTTTTAGTATCTTCAGAATTCTCCATGCATTGTCAGTTTACCCTAAAAATGTCCCGGGAACAATG
>Ga0172377_10000171_pt1 | contig 56139 bp, 36 predicted proteins | sample Pumphouse3metaG_FD_119749 | JGI IMG/M metagenome (GOLD analysis project Ga0172377, IMG submission 119749) | Leachate microbial communities from a municipal landfill in Southern Ontario, Canada - Pumphouse #3 metaG | ecosystem: Engineered > Solid waste > Landfill > Unclassified | place: Canada...
CTTCCAATTCTAAATAATAAGCAATCCGATCAAAATCTGTTGATATCTCTGCATGATTATCAATATCATATTTAATATTCTCGCTTATTTTGGCAAGATCCAACGAATAGACCAGCTTATAATCTTTCGATTCCGAAACATATATCGTCATCGGATCATGATACGGCACCTTGCCAGCGCGAAAAGAAATCGCCGGCAGGCCTTCTTTATTCATAAAATTCGAATTTGCAGCCTTATTCCAGGCAAAACGCACGGCAACAGGATGGGCAACTTCAGGAGAAGATAACAAAATGCTATCGCCATCAATAACGGCAGTCGCCTTCACAAAACCGCCTTCTTCACCAATAATCTCAAACCATGTAAGCGGCTTCTTATCACGACTGTCAAGACCGCTGCCGATATGACTGAACTGAATCCGTAATTGATTTCCTTCGATACTCATTGACTGGAACATCGGCCCCGAATAAACAATTTCTTTTTGGCCGTATGTTTTGGCAAGCGCCCACAATGCCAAACGACGACCGACTTCTTGTTTATTTGTAGGATGGATATTCGTATAGTTGCCAATATCCGTTGTTACAATCATGCCGGTATCCGGAATACTTAAACAGGCTGTTTGTGCTTCCCACATTTCAGGAACGGCCTCTGTGGTTTCATTTCCATAATGATAAGGGGCTATTTGCACATAATAAAAAGGCAGCGATTCTTGTTCCCAAATTTTACGCCAGCCATTCACAAGGGCTTTTGTTTTTTCATAATACATCATCGCATCCCTGCGATTGGATTCCCCCTGATACCAGATCGCACCACGAATTGCAAATGGTACAATAGGATAAATCATTCCATTATAGAGGGCACAGGGATCCCCATGTCCGCGAAGCGGATAAAGTTCTTTTGGAAAGGTTGGCGCAGAAGCAAGAACGACCTCTGATTTTATATTCTCATGCGCCTTCTCTACCCAAGCATCCACCGTTTTCATATATGTGGCAATGCGTGCTTTATAAGCATCGGATGAGGGATCTGCCAACGACACCATCGTGGAGATACTTTTCAGTTTTGGCGTCATTGCAAAACCTTCAGGGCAAGTCCAGGGCTCAATGCGTGTGCCCCCCCAGGAAGAATTGATAAGACCAACGGGGACATTCAGCTTTTTATGCAGCATGCGTCCAAAGAAATATGCCGCAGCCGAAAAGCCATGCCACCCCCCCTCGCTGATATTTTCTGGCGTGCAGACCTTCCAATTCGCATTTACATTTGCCGCAGGTTGGGCAACCGCGAGCCTGGGAATTTGAAAAAGACGAATCTGCGGATAGTTTGCCGCCGCAATTTCCGCAGTTGCATTATCCGACATTCCGATACCAAATTCCATATTCGATTGTCCAGAACAAAGCCAGACTTCACCGATCAGAATATCCGTAAAAACGAGCTTATTTTGTCCCTCAATTATCATTTGCAAGGGTGAATTGCTTGTCTTCATAGCGGGCATTTTTACATTCCAGCTACCATTTGCATCCGCAGTTACATCCTTTTTGTTATCGCCAAGCGAAACGGAGACCTTTTCCCCAGGAGAGGCCTGCCCCCAAACGGGCAAAGGAACATTACGCTGCATCACCATATGAGAATTAAAAACATTTGGAACACTTACATTTGCCAGCACATTTACGGAAAACACTAAAAATGCAGCCAGACCGAAGGCTTGCATTACGATTTTGGACATTGATTTCATCATTATTCCTTTGGTTTACTTTATTCATTAATACAAAAACGAGAAAATTTTATATTTATATTCTTTTTAACGCTTCTGAAGGCTCTTTGATTGGCGATTGCTTTTTTTCTGGGAGAACATCCAGTCAAATAATTCAGGGGAATACGCATAATCCCACGCATTATGGAACACCTCTGGATATTCTGTATACTTTGGCGTTCCGCCCGCCTTTTTCAGGGCGATGATCATATTTCGGGAACGTTCTACATGCACGCAAGGATCGCAAGCACCGTGAAAAGCCCAAACCGGAATAGAAACGATTTTAGCGGCCTGATTTTCATCCGCACCCCCACAAATGGGCACCGCGGCTGCAAATAAGTCCGGCCGGCGACAAATAATATCCCAGCAGCCGAACCCGCCCATCGACTGTCCGCAGACATAGATCCTCGTTAAATCAACCGGATTAATTCTTATGATTTCTTCGATAGCCCCCAAAACCAGTCTCATTTGGACACTCGGTTTTACCGACATTGTATGAGAGCGGAAAGTCCATTTTGTATTCACCCATTTTTTCTCTGTGGGGCTTTGCGGCGCGAACACAAAACAGGGATGTTTTTTTACATTTTCAGGACTGGTGATCTTTTGTGCCACCTCAAGTTGATGAATATTATCCTTTCCCCAACTGCCAGCACCATGCAAATAAACAACAAGGGGATATTTTTCATTCTCTTTTCCCGTTAAAGGACGAAAAAAACGATACCGTAGTTTTTGGTTGTTTTGATCCCGATAGCAAAAAGAATGGTAACCATTCACAACCTCATCTGAAAAATTTTCTTTTATTTCCACATTTCTTTTCGGACTCATTTTAAAAACTTCTTTTCTTTTTAACGAATATTATAGAACAAAAAAAACTACTTTATTTTTCGACAGCCAACTCCAGAAATGGTACTCACTCCGGTATTTCCCTTTGGGCAAACTTCCAATCGCACCCCGATACTCTCTTTTAGCGCTTCCATATGAGAAATTAACCCAATCTGCCGACCGCCCTGATTAAGTTTACAAAGCATCTGCAAGGTATCTTCCAATATTTTTCCATCCAGGGTACCAAATCCCTCATCTAAAAACAACGACATTATTTTTAGACTTCCCCGATTCATCGCAGACAGCCCCAAAGCCAATGCTAAGCTTACAACAAAGCTCTCCCCACCGGAAATATTAGCAACATCGCGTTCCAAGTCATTCTGCCAATGATCAATCACCCGCAATTCAAGCGTCTGCTGTCCACTACTATTCAGTGCCTGCGAACGCACCAAAACATATCGTTCCATCATATTGGCAAGTTGAATATTAGCGGACTCCAGGACATAATCGAGTGTAATGCCCTGCACGATTCGGCGAAATTTATCCCCCTTGGCACTCCCGATCATAAAATTCAGCTGTTCCCATTCATCATAGATTTTTTTACTAGACGATCGTTTTTTCTGCAGGGCGTCAATCTCTTTTTTGTTTTTTTCTATTTGGACAAAGACTTCCTTTAGTCGGCCCAATTCCTGCTGACTTTCATTCTGGGCTTTCGTCCATTGTTCACATTGCAGGGTGACAGTCTCCTTCGGCATGTTTTGCATTTCTTCCAAAAATTTCTGAAAAGCATCCTGATGCAGTCGTTGTTTTTCTTTCCACAGCCTCTTCTGTTCCATAAACTCACGGCATTTCTTTTGCAGATTTTCCAGTGATATAGAATCCAACAAGTAGGAATGCCAGTTTGCCTCATCGGCAAAGCCTTTCTCGGTCAATGCGGCCGTAAATTCCTTTTCTTGCGCCGCGAGCAATTTGCTATTTTCCGCCAGCGCTGCGCTATTCTGTCTTTGAGACTCGTCCAATCGACTCCATTGCTCCTGAAGTTGCTGCAGCCTATTCTGTGCATTTTTCAACTTATTTTGCAATTTTTCTTCCCGATTCAAGCATTCCTTTTCTTCCACATCCGGATTACGTTCGCCGAAAAGTTCACAACGCGCTACCGAAAATTGCTCCAATTCCTGTTTTTTCTGCAAACAAATCTGCTGTTGTTCTTCCCATTCTTTTTGCAGTTTTGGGACACTCTTCAGCGCAAAAGCAATTTTTCCCTCCAAAGGTCCCCGCCTTGACAGCAAATCCAGCCGTTCCTTCTCCTTCTGCTGCCATTCTTTTTGACGATGAGTCAACTTTATTAACAAATCATCGAATGCTTCTATGGACAAATCGCCCACGGAAGCAAAATATTTTTCAATAGCATGCCAGCATTTATCTTGAGACTCAGCGCATTGTTTCTGAATTTCCAGCATTGATTTTTCCGCTTGGTTTTTCTGCGTTACGGCCGCATCAAATGCGCTTTTTTCTCTTTCTAAAACAAGTCTTTCCGCAGCCTCTGCTTTGTCCGCTTCCGCCGTTTCCTTTTCGGCATTCTGCAAGTTTTTCTGCAATAATTCGATTTTTTTAATTGTCGATTCAAGACGATCAATTTTTTGATTTTGGGTAATAAGCAATCCGTCTATATCGGACAGCAACACGTCATTAGACAAACTCAATTCGGCCGCAATATGGATCCAATCGTTCTGTAAAATTCGGGCATCCTCTTTCCATTCTGCAAGTTCTTTCTTCTGAAAATCAGTCCTCGTTCTATTCATTGCGGCATCGGATTTCAAATTGCTTTTTGTTATCTGTAAAACATCGAGCTCTTTTTTTAATTTTGCGATCTGCATTGCCTCATCGGTCAAAGTCGGGATATTTCCCAGCGCATATGGATGGTTCGTCGAACCGCAAACCGGGCATGGCTTATCATCCGACAATTCCTCTCGCATTTTTTTCACATCCGCCACTTTATGCACAAACGAAAGGATCTCTTCCAAATGCTGCAGGCGCTGTTTTTTTTGCTGTTCTTCTGTTTCCAGACTCTTTATTTGCGACGGTATCTTTTCCAATTTTTGCAGCAGTGCTTTGTTTTCAACTTCTTTTATTCCTTGCTTCTTTTGAAGATCTTCCCATTTTACCCGACGATCCTTCCATTGTTCCAGCAGTTTCAGGTGCTGCTGAGCAGTATCCTTTTCTTGTCGAAAGTCTTTTGGCTGCTTTCCATTTAGGACGCGCTCGTTATCCTGCAGCAATTTTTGTTTTGTCTGTGAAGCCGTGACACTTTTCAATTCAAGTTGTTTCAATTTTGCATTATTCTTCTCTAGTTCGGCCTTCTGCAAAGCAACTCTTTTCAACAATGCATTAAAATCCTTCTTCGGCTTTTGTTTTCCTTTTTCCTGATCTTTCCACTGCTTTGCCAACAGTTCAATTTTATTAAAATCTCCCTGGAGTGCCTCGTCGCCGGCATGCTCTTTTTGCCAACGCATACTCCTTTCCAACCAGTCCGTATTTTTTTTCAATTCTGCATTCATCGAAGCCAGATCAACCAAAGCGTCCTTTTTATTTTGTTCTTTCTGCTTCCACTGATTTTGGGTCTCCTCCCAGCTCTTTTTTGCGGACTTTATCTGCGCATCCATCGCACGGACCCGAATCAGAATTGGATACAAGCACTTTTTTTCTTCCACAGCCTTCTGCACCCCGGCTTGCAGCACTTGCGCGGTGCCCTCGCTTACCGTCTTTTCCTTCTTACACAACTCTAAATCCGTCGCGATTTTTTGGCGATCCAAATCGCGTAACTGCTCATTTTTTCGATAAATACTCAGCGTTGTAAAATACTTCTGTTGTATTTCCTGCGCCGACTGTGCTAAAACAAGCTTTTCCTGTGCGGGTTTTAATTCAATCTCACACGCGTCCAACTGCTTTTGTCTCGACTGCAAATCCGACTCTTCTAAATGCCAATTTTGCAACGCCTGAAACTCTATTAACCGCCGAGACGCCTCTTTTGTTTTTTCCCTGCAATCCGCCTGCGACTTCTGCAATTCTTCCACAGACTGATCCTCATTCACTCCTTCCAGCTTCGACTTCAGTAACAATTCATATCGGTCTTGTTCTTCCTTATATTTTCTCGTGATTTCAAAAACTTTCGTTGAAATTTCCGAATAAATTTGGGTGCCGGTAATTTTTTCCAGAAGCTCCGCACGCCCAGAATCATCCGCCCGCAAAAAATTCTGAAACTGCCCCTGTGCCAATAAAATCACCTTCGTAAAACGGCCGAAATCAAGCCCTGTTAACTGAATGATCTGTTCTAGATGATTGCGCTTCTGTGACGATAGAATCACAGACTCTGGGGCTAATTCGGCTAATTCGACCTTTTCTGGCTGGACTTTGCCATCGGCTTTTCCACGGGCGCGGTACTGCCGCCATGAACTCCGATATCGTTTGCCATTTAATGAAAAATCAACAATTGCATAGCATTCACTCGTGCCGCGACTCATCACAAGAGCCTCCTGGCCATTGCCGAGATTGTTTTTAAGGCGCGGTGTTTCGCCATACAAAGCCAGGCAAATGGCATCCAGCACCGTACTTTTTCCAGATCCTGTCGGACCGCAAATCACATACATCCCGCCGTCTTGTTTTTCGATTTCTTCAAAATCAATTTCATAAGCGCCGGCCAGAGATGCTAAATTTGCAAAAGTCAGTTTTAATATTTTCATGCTTTTCCCCGCGCCTCTTTATGAACAGACACATCCTTTACGGCATGTTCAAAGAGCCGCATCAGCATTTCTTGTTCCTCTGGTGTTTTTTTACAGGACTGCAAATAATTCTGAAAGACTCTGCGAGGGGACAATTCCTGTAAATTCTGATTATCCGTCAAAATAGAGCGAACCGCAACGCTGCGTTGCTGTGTACAATTTATAATTTCGGTTCGAGAGTCTTTTGCGCATTTTCGCAAATTTTCCAGTAGTTTTGAATCGCGTTTTTCATCGGTGCAGATCAAGCTCAGCAGTATTTTTTTCTGAGAAGCCACATATTTCGAGACCCCCCTTTTCAGTTCTTCGGCCGATCCCGTCAGTGTTTCCACACATAAAAATTCCGGCACCGGTAGTTTTTCATAGACAAAATCCGTGTCCGTGCTCTCCAAAATAATAACTGATTTTTTTTGCTGTCGTTCCTGAAAAGAGAGGGGTATTGGTGAGCCTGAATATCGTACCCGATGATCCTCGGATAACGGCGCCGCGCAATGATAATGCCCCAGCGCGACATATTGCGCCGGCGGAAAGGCACCAACCGGAATTTCTAACAACTTACCGGTATAACCGCCATAAGACTCTTCCATTTCAGCATTTTGCTTTGAAAGTCCATGCTGGGCATGAACCGCCAGATGTCCCGTCAGCATAACAGGCAAAGGGTTCTTCAAGGAGGACTGTTTTTCAGTACAGGCCTGCCAAACTTGCTGATAATAATTTTTAACGCCAGAAAACATTTTTTGTTCAATATCACGCACCGAATTTTCGAGATCTTCCTCGGCCACCTTTCGAACATCCCGATCGCGTAAAAAGGGCACCGCTCCCAATAAAGCGCACGGCTTCTGTTTATCATTCTTTAACAGATATACACAGTCTGCCGGATCCACGGATGCCGTTCCAATAACATGCACATGTAAAATTTCTAATATCTGTTTCGGCGCATTCAAAAAAGAAACCGAATCATGATTCCCTGCCAAAAGAAAAACGTCGCGGCAGCAACTTCTGGCAACATTGCTTAAAAACATATAGTAAAGCTTCTGAGTCTCCAAAGGGACAACCTTCGAATCAAAAATATCACCTGCGACAACCAAAACATCGACAGCCTTTTCCTGCAATTGCGCAAACAGCCAATCCAAAAATTCCTGCAATTCACCATTGAGGGAACGATTATAAGGCGACACTCCTAAATGCCAGTCTGCAGTATGCAAAATACGCAGTCCGGCCTTGTTTTCAGCGGTCAATAATTTTTTTTCCATAAAACAGACTTCTTATTTCTGTAATTTTCCACAATTAATCGGTAAGGACCAATCATCTTTTTTTCGTTTTTCCGACATCAAATGATAAACATACTGCGGATTATCCCTGTTAGAAGACATTACTAAAACGCCATTTCGAAACGTTCTATAGCCTGGAATCGTGTACTTATTAATCGGATCATAAGATTTTTTTATAAGATCAAATTGATATTTAATTTGATCGTCATTCGAGACTGTTACCGTGATAAAACCATCTTTCACAAGTGTTTGGACTGGACTTTCATTCACAGAAACGCGGTGGTTTTCCGTCCAGGAAGGCGCGAACAGCTTCAAGACAAGTGGCTTGGTTGTGTGTATTTTAAAGGACGTCTGGCCATTCAGGGGATATTCTGTGAGTTGTTCGACGCAAACATCATCCGTTTCAAGTTTTCCATCGTTAAAGAATGGAATAACGATTGTGTCTTTTTGAATCTGGTACAAATTATTATGCAGGAAAGAAAGTCCTTCGCCGCCGCGCATTGTGCAGCACCAGTATGCCTCCTCCGCGAGAATTTTCAACGGCTCTGTGGAAGCCCCCGAGCAGTTATGGATTTCGAACCCGCCATTTTTCTGCTGAGTTGCGCAAATACCATTATAATAAATAAGATGTGCATCTTCCAAATAGTGAATATTTCCAGTTATTTTCCATAGTTGGACTGCAACCATAAAAGAATCGATGATCCCACATGGTTCGGTATGGGTCGGCTTTCCGAACCAGTTGTAATTTTCATAATTTTCAGTCATTCCCTCGGACCGATAAAGAGCATATTTATCAACGACTATTTTTAGCAATTGTTCCGAAGGTTTTATTTTATACCAGCGTAAAAGTCCGCGCAAAGTTGTCAGCGTCGCATGCGTTTGTGCATGGATTGCCAGCGTATCTATTTGCGGGTACAAATTCACCATGGACTCGATTATTGGAATCATTTCTTCTCGTTCCGTTATGGCATAAGCCTGAACCAGCCCATCGAGAAGGATATAAACACAGCCAATGTCTGTAGAGAGTTTCCAGCCATTCACAACATCGTCGCATCCCGCCCCGATAAACCCGCCAGTTTTATCGTTACGGTCATCCGGATTTTTAGGATAGGACGCCATTTTATTGGCCAGCGGCATAATTAAAGAATCTAGGATACGATGAATCATTACCAGGCAGTCTTCCTTTTTTTCCCACAAATAATATTCGCACAATGCGCGGAGTACCCAGCCATGGCTTGCAAGGACTTGTTCATCAATAACATCATCCTTTTTTACAATACCGAAATAGCCTTTTTCATTCATTTGTACGGGAAATTGTGCGATTATTTGTTTCAAATTATCGGGTTCTTTGCCAACGCATTGTGCCAGCAGAGTCAAGGCAAGCACAACGCGGCCCTCAAAATCTCCAGGCCAGCTATAATCATCCGGAAACGTTTTAAAAATATGGTCTGTCGTATAATAATCTTTTTGGAGGCGTTCAAGCAAGCGCTCAATTCTGAGACCTAATTCTCCCGCCGAGAATATATCACAAGTCATTCTTTTTTCTGGATCCTTTTTATACTGCATCACCATGATCAATATCCCTTGCTAATTTTTTAGAAAAAATATATTTATTGTTTGTATCTGTGAATTATAAAAAAAGTTACAAATCATCATTTCAACAACACCGAAAGTCTCAAAAAAATAATTATAAAAAAATTCCGTGTTTTCTTTTTATTCATACGCTCCGAAACACATCAACAGAAGAGACTGTAAAAAAACAATGCAAGCATTCTTTTTTTACAGTCCCAACATACAATATTTATACGCTCACAATTTCAGATTGTATAAATGGACCTATTTCATCATATCGGCGATATCTTCAGCCGGAGTATTAATTCCGCAGATGCCAAAGCTATCCACCAGTACTTTTGTTATGCCCGGTGACAAGAACGCCGGCAATGTTGGTCCCAGACGGATTTTTTTAAATCCGAGTGCCAGCAATGCCAAAAGCACTGTAACCGCTTTTTGCTCATACCAAGAAATATCGAATGCCAATGGCAAATCATTCACATCATCAAGACCGAAAGCGTCTTTCAATGCCATCGCGATAACAACCAGCGAATAGCAGTCATTGCACTGACCAGCATCCAGCACACGAGGAATACCACCAATATCGCCCAATTTTTCTTTAATAAAACGATATTTAGCACAGCCAGCCGTTAAAATAATGGTATCTTTCGGAAGATTTTGCGCAACCTGAGTATAGTAATCGCGCGTTTTATGACGCCCATCACAGCCAGCCATCACAATAAACTTACGAATCGCACCAGATTTAACTGCCGCAATAACCTTATCGGCCAAAGCCAGCACTTGATCGTGAGCAAAACCGCCCGTGACTTCGCCATCTTCCAGCGCTGTCGGCGGCGGGCATTTCTTCGCCATTTCAATAATTTTACTAAAATCTTTTTGACCGCCTTCAGGCCGATCTTCGATAAATGGCACGTCCGGCCAGCCAGCTTCGCCCGTTGTAAAAATTCGGTCCTTATAAGCATCTGCTACAGGAACAATGCAATTTGTCGTCATTAGAATCGGCCCATTAAAACTCGCAAATTCGGTACGCTGCTTATACCATGCATTACCGTAATTGGCAACCAGCTGCGGATACTTTTTCAGTTCCGGATAAGAATGCGCCGGAAGCATTTCGCCGTGGGTATAAATATCAATACCCGCGTCTTTTGTCTGTTCCAGCAGGTCTTTCAGATCCATCAGATCATGCCCCGAAATCAAGATACCCGGACGATTTCCAACCCCAGTGCGAACCGTTGTCATTTCTGGTTTTCCGAAAGTCGAAGTATTTGCCTCATCCAGCAATTTCATCACGGTTACGGAGATTTGGCCGCTTTCCAAAACCATCGCCAACAATTCTTTGGCGTCCATTTCTTTGGTTTGCGCACGCAATGCTTTAAAGATAAAAGCATAAATAGCATCCTCTTCAAAGCCCAAAACTTCCGCATGGACTGCGTAGGCTGAAATTCCTTTCAGGCCATACGTCAAAAGCTCCTGTAGCGAGCGGACATCCGCTGGCACCGTTGACAAATCAACGGGGACAATTTTCGAGACATCCTTACCGGCTAAAAATTCATCAATCTTATCGATCTGCTGCTGAAAGCGCGCATCATCAAAATTCGTATTGGTCAGCGTTGTAAATAGCGCCCGAATAACAAAATGACCAAGCTCACGATTTGCGTTGCATGCCGTGCATAAAACTTTCAATTGGCGGATAAGCTGATCCTGTAAATTTGCAGTTGCGGCCTTTTTTCCGCACATACCTTGAACAGTACAACCAACATTATTCATGGCTTCCTGGCATTGATTACAAAACATAGTCATGATTCCTCCTTGATTTAATTAAAAATCATTCTTCTTTACATCAAACAAATGGCGTTCAATCAACATTATCCCAAAAACAATGCGATAATTCTTTTGAACCCGAAACATGCTTAATTCTACAAAAAGCATCTGTTATTAATCTAACACAACAAACAAAAAAATACAGACAAAATAAATTATTTATTTTTTTCTCACACCATAAATCATTTCCAAGTGTTTTTTTATATTTTTTCAAGTCTTTTTTGAAAAATCCCAAAAAACACAAAACAAACAATAGGATACATCAATTGATATTATAGTATAAGGATCATCCATTCCTTTTCCGAGTTAAACGCTCCATAAAACGAGCTCTTGTGAATGCTATACCCAGAAAACATTGTTGTGCCATTCTTTTTTCCATTCTTTCTTCTTTTCTTACTTGCAAAATTCAGAGTCTCATTTATTTTTTATAATAGTTTTTAGAATCTTTTTATCGATATTTCTTCTTTTTTTGAGGTAAAGATGAACCATGAATAATCCGGATCCCAGCACCCTTCCCATCGAAGAATTACGCGAAGTTATTCGCTATCATGACCGACGCTACTATATTCAAGCAAAACCTGAGATCGGCGACCGCGAATATGACGCTTACTATACCCAGCTAAAAAAATTAGAGGCGGAGAATCCTGCCCTTGTTACGCCGGATTCACCAACTCAGCGCATGCATGGCGCGCCCCTGGAAAGCTTTAAAACTGTGGCACATCAAGTACCCATGCTCAGCCTTGACAACACCTATTCTTCCGAGGATATTAGACGCTTCTATGAATATATCATCAAGGGCTTAAACCACGAAACACCCCGTTTTACTGTCGAGCCAAAAGTGGACGGCGTCAGTATTTCTATTCTTTACGAAAAAGGCCTGCTTACACGAGCACTCACCCGCGGCAACGGCAAAGAAGGCGATGATGTCACCGCAAACATCCGCACCATACCATCGGTTCCGCTGCGTCTGAATACGTCCCATCCGCCCGATATTTTTGAAATTCGCGGTGAAGTCTATATGAGCAAAGAGGGCTTTTCGCAGCTTAATGCGCACCGCCTAGCATCCGGTCAAGAAGAATTTGCCAACGCCCGAAACGCCACAGCCGGCAGCATCAAGATGCTCGACAGCAGCGAAGTTGCCAAACGGCCCCTCGATATTGTTTTTTATGCCCAGGGTGTTCTTTCGCCAGAGTGTCCCGTACACAGCCAAACCGATCTGTTCAATATTTGCAACAGCTATGGTCTTAAGACACAGAAATGGCTCAAAGTAGTTTGTGATCTCGAGGGTGTCATGGAAGGCATCCAAGAGCTCGAAATAGAAAAGCCCAAATTTCCCTATGAAATTGATGGCGCGGTCATAAAAGTGGACAGCTTTGTCCAGCGCGAAAAGCTCGGCATGACCGCGAAGGCTCCAAGCTGGGCCAAGGCCTACAAATACGAGCCAGAACGCGCCATAACGCGGTTAAATGCCATCACGATTCAAGTTGGTCGAACCGGGGTATTAACGCCGGTTGCCGAACTCGAGCCGGTCTTTTTATCAGGCTCCACCATCAGCCGTGCCACGCTACACAATGAAGATGAGATCAAGCGCAAAGACATTCGCATCGGCGACATGGTTCAAATAGAGAAAGCCGGCGAAGTCATTCCGGCCGTAATCAAAGTTCTTACCAAAGATCGGTCCGAAAATTCAGAGCCCTTTGATTTTGTAAAACACTTAGGAAATCGCTGTCCATCCTGTGGGGAGTCGATCACGCGTGATCCAAAATTTGCGGCATGGCGATGTGAGAACATCAACTGTCCGGCTCAGAATGTGCGTCGAATCGAATACTTTGCCGCCCGCAATGCCATGGACTTAGAAGCTCTGGGCAGTGTTGTTGCCGAAGCGCTTGTTGAGCACGGGCTCATTCAAGAACCGCTTGATCTCTTTCGTCTCACCATCGATCAACTTGCCAAGTTGAATCTCGGCAGTGAAGATGCGCCCCGCATTTACGGTGCCAAGAATGGCGAAAAATTACTTCACGCGCTAGAGCGGGCCAAAACCATGCCGCTGTCCAATTGGCTTCAGGCCATTGGCATTCCGAACATTGGTGCAGCCACCGCGTATCAAATCGGCCAGGCTCATAAAGACTTGACCGATGTTGCCCATTCCACGCCGCTGCGTGCGCTGCTTGATTTACTGGATCGGCAAAATGCACTTCCGGGTAATCGCTTAAAAGAAGAGGCACCCATAAATTCTGATTTTAGCAACGACGATGCGCTATTTGCTGCAATGACTGCAACCAAGCCGCAGCAATGGCCCTACGTTAAATTAGTCCAATATCTAAAAAGCATAAAATGGATTCGCTCCGGCAGTAAAAAAGGCGAATACGTCACAACCGGCGTCGGTTATAAAGCGGCTCAAAGCGTCCTTGATTTCTTTCAGGACGACATCGGGAAAACCTGGCTGAAAAATTTAGAAAAGCTCCAAATCAATCCTAAAGGCGGGACCGCTCTTACCGCAAATAGGAATAGCGAATCAGAAGCTCCAACGGCAAACGCCCAAAAACTAACCGGAATGACTTTCGTTTTAACTGGCACACTGCACCAGACAGACCGCGAAACCGCTTCGGCAAAAATACGATCCTTAGGCGGAAAGACCACCACTTCCGTCAGTCGTAATACCACCTATCTGGTAGCTGGCGAAAATACCGGCCAACGCAAAACAGAAAAAGCCCTTGAGCTAAACGTAAAAATTATAAACGAAGAAGAATTTTTTAAATTATTAGAAGAATAAAACATCTAAAATGACAACACCAACCCCAAAACAAATTCAGTCCTTATTTGATTATTTAAATACATCACTCACGGCATTTCACACCGTCAGCGCCACGGAAAAGCTGCTGAAGACCGCTGGATTCAAAGAATTTTCAGAAAAAGAGATTTGGGAGACACCTGCGAATACTGCCGGATATGTCATTCGCAATCATTCTGGCATCCTTGCATTTCGCGTTGGCTCGCATCCAGCAGAAGGATTTCGGATTGTTGCGGCTCATACGGACAGCCCTTCCCTTAAAATCAAGTGGGCAGGTGCCCACACCGTTAATGGCTTTCTACAACTTCCTGTTGAGGTCTATGGCGGGCCCATTTTATCCACCTGGCTGGATAAACCCCTGACAATTGCTGGTCGGTATGTTTCTATGAAAGACGGCAAAGTCTGTCAAAAATTAGTACAAAGCTCTCCCAACCAGGCAACGATTCCCAACCTGGCCATTCATATGAATCATAAAATCAATAATGGTTTCAGTTATAATCCGCAAACACACCTGACTGCATTCTGCGGCGACACCACCGTGCAGGAGCTTCTTGCTTCCATGCAAGTTCATGATCCAGACGCGATTCAGGAAGGCCGTCTGGAATGTTTTTTAGCGGACTCCTCGCAAGCGGCATTGCTGGGGCAGAAACAAGACTGGCTTCAATCTCCGCGACTGGACAATTTAGCTAGCTGCTATGCCGCCGCAACCGCACTCGTTCAATCAACAGAAGACACCGCTCACACCAAAGTCATCTTTTTATCCGACAACGAAGAAGTCGGCAATTTATCCGCTGCAGGTGCTGCATCGAATTTTTTACGCGATACTCTAACTCGTCTTATACCGGAGAGCACGCATCCGCAGCAGTTTTTTCTTTGTGCGTTGGCAAAATCCCAGATGCTTTCCGAAGATGCTGCGCATGCCACCCACCCCAGCTATCCGGAATCCTGTGATTCCAATTATCCATGCCTGTTAAATAGTGGGCCGGTTGTCAAGGAAAATGGCAAGTTGCGCTATGCCACCAATGCCGAAAGCCAGGCCTCTTTTCAAGCGTTATGCAAAAACGCCAAGATTCCGCTGCAGTCCTTTATCATGCGCTCTGATTTGCCATGTGGAACCACAATCGGCCCCGTAACTTCTGCCAAGTTAGGAATACCAACCGTTGATATCGGCATTCCGATGTGGAGTATGCACAGCGCCCGTGAGACCGCCGGCATTCACGATCTATTCAGCCTTCAGCAGGCCACTCAATTATTTTTAGAAAAGGAACGCTATGCCTGATCAACCCACCCTTTTCATTACCGGTGCAGCCAAACGGATTGGTGCCGCCATCGCCCGTTCTTTTGCCCAAAAGGGCTGGCGAGTTATCATTCATTATCATCATAGTCGACAAGAAGCTGAAACACTTCAACGGGAGTTGCAGCACTATTCTCCGGGACATTTCATCATTCAGGCAGATTTAACCGATACCAATCAGCGCGAAAAATTACTGCCGGATATTTTAACAAGGATATCACATTTAGATTGCCTGATCAATAATGCATCCACCTATCACCGCGGAATGCTCGGCGAACAAAGTCTTATCGATATAAAAAAAGATTATCAGCTGAATTTTTTTGCGCCATTTGCTTTGATGCAGCAGTATCATCAACTTTGTAAAACAGGGCAAATCATCAACATACTTGACCAGCGCATCTATAAGACCGACCCTGCTTCTGGTGCCTATGCGCTTGCCAAGAAGTCCTTGCGGGATGCCACCGAGTCCAGTGCGCTGGAATGGGCGCCAGATTTTCGGGTCAATGCTGTTGCGCCGGGGCTCATATTACCGCCCCGCGGCGAGACTCCGGAAGCAGTGGCAAAAATGAATATTCTAGCCAAACGGATTCCCATGCAAAAGCCAACAACCAAAGAAGAGATAGCATCTTGTTGCTTCTTTTTGGCCGAGGCCTCATCAATAACGGGTGAAATTCTCTGCGTGGATGGTGGCATGCATTTACAGCAGTCCGATTATCAGGAAAAATAAGATTTCAGAAAGACATACGCGGACATGCGTCTATGTGGGTTAATCCCCAATACGATGTCCATAAGCCGTTCGTTTCAAAACAGTGGCAACCCCATTTAGACGTTTCGGCAAAGGCCATCCAATTTACAAGTTTTTCGGAAGCAATTCGAAAGTCAAATTGAGGCACCCTTTTTTCGCTTTCGGGAACGAAAAGGAGCTTTTCCATACCCCATCGCCCCAATTTTTACGAAGCGTTGAATCTGTTAACTTTAGAAACTTGCATTGATAATCTGCGCTTGCAGTCATCTTTAAGACCGCGTTAAAAACTCCATCCTCCACTTTTTCGGGGCTATACAAAAAAAGTGCCGGCTGGAGTTTTTCTTTGCCCTCCCAGCAGTCCGAAATAGATATTTTATCTTGTTCGGTATCAAAAGAAATTTGTCGGCGATAAAAACTCAACCCAATGGTATCCGGATAAGCGCCAGATAACTCCATGACAAAAGTTATAATGCCGTCTTTATTGGTACATTGAACATCGCGGGCACCAAAGTCACCACCAGCAGATTGCCCGCAGTGATTAAAGATCATCGCATTATGTCCAAAACTATTAAGTTGAAATTTTTCATAGCGTTTTTTGGAGAAGGTATCGCGTGTATATTCGCCCCGACCAAGATCAATAATCAACGGGACACAATCAACCGCAATCACGAATTGTCCAACATCATTATGATTATGGCCTTCGCCATTTGTTCCCGCTTTTGCCCCCAAATAGAGTCGGTTGTGCCGTGCAAACAACACTTGCGTTTTTGCATACCACTTCCAAAAATCAATCATCTTATCCGACAAGTTCTGATTTTCAGCATTCTCATGCCAAAACAAATTTGCCAACGCGGGAAATAATGCTCCGCGGGTATAAGCCAACCCCGAATTTGTAAATACCGGTATCCTTTTTGCATAACTTGCCAGTTTTTTACTCTGGATTCGCACCGCGTATAATTGCAATAAACGACTTAATGAGGTCTGTTGTTTTACATTGCTATCCGCAAACGGCGTATAATAATTTTTACCAATCCACACATTGGCGATATACTCGCCCATACGGCAAAATTTTTCATTTTTGAAATAGTCTTCCGAACTGGGAAGACGCAGCCGATACAGCGTTTCCAAATACAAGAACATCTTCAATGGAGATTGATGCCAATACATCGGTCCTTCTTCACTGCAGCCGTCCTCCTTATAATGTTCAAAATAAAAATCTATACTGGACTGCAAAGAGCTTATAAATGCAACCAATTTTTCCTTTTCAAGCAGCACAGCTCCAGAGACAAGAAGATTTGAGCAAATCCATGGAGTCCAATTATTCATTCCACGCTGCCACCAAAAAGTTTCTTCGTGCTGTTTGATTGGCATAACCGCCCTCTCCAACAAAACCCGCCGCATCCGCCGAACCAAATTAGGAGACACCGCAGTCAGCTCTTTTTCCATGCCTGCCAACACCAAAGACAACTGTGCTGAAGTCTCAGCGGAAAAAAGATCAATATGCTCTTCGGTAAAATCCGGCAACGGATCCACGATTTCAGTATGCGCCGGAAGACACCACGTCGGCTCATTTAAAATTGCCCATATTTCATCCACGATCCGTGCTACATAACGGCCATTATAACAGCACGCCTCCGCTAAAAATAGTATCGACAAATCACCACGACGTGAAAAATAATCATGCTCAAAATGATTCCGATTGCCACTCTGCCGAAATTCCATATATTTTGATGCTCTTAAAACGGGAATTGGAGACCCCAGGATCTTATCCGCTTTTTTTATAATATCCGGCCATGAAGCAACAAACTCTTTCTCCGTTTTGACCTTATCCCATGCGTTTCGATTTGATATTTCCGGAAAAAGCTGGACCGGATACTGCGTTTTTTCTCTTGTTTCCTTTACCATATTCAATTGCACTTCTACTCCTTTTCCCAAAACAACACCTGTTATCGTAAAAAGACACAACGCCAAAACAACACACATATTATAAAGAACACCCATAGGATATTTCCTTTAAGTAATGAATAGGATGTTTATTTTACATTTTTATCTAGTCAATATATATTGATAAACAAAAAAAAAACTTAAAACACAAAAATTTCTTATCGAAAAATGCTATTCAACACCCAAAAAAAAATCAGATACCAAAAACGATATTTCAGAGTAAAATCATGCCTAGAAATAAGACGGAGACACGCAGCCCCTCCACATACATTTTAAAAAAATTAAAACTTATAAGCTGCCCGAATTCCACCCCACGTATTCGAGTCAAAATTTGGATTTGAGCGCGTATATTCCCGAACCGATGGATTCGGCAAATAACTAATTCCGACATACGGCGAAATATTAATATCCTGCGTCACAGCATAACTTATTCCCGCAATAAGAACACAAGAACGGATTCCCCATCCACGATCTTCGCCAGACTGCATGCGCATCTTGCGCGGCGATCCCCAAAAAACACTGCCAATCACATCAAGACTCGTCTTCGCCCAAAGCTTCTTACAGTATAAAAGATCAAATTGACCATAAACATTATTCAAATGCGCATCATAATCAAACCGCGTACCTGCACGTAAACTCTGACCTTCAATATGCAACACATCACCGAGCTTCAACAACAACGAATATTCTTCTAAATGATCCGGCATTTTCGATTCGACTGCCGAAGGAAAAATAAGATACGTAAAACAAGTCCCTATTATTAAATCCGCAATCCCTGCACCATCCTCTATAACATGATTATACTCACCATAAAAATGACATTCCTCAAAACTGTTCTTGCGTGAATTATGACGAGCATTTTTCTCATCATTAATATTCGTCCAGTCATACTGGTTCCATGTCCCTATTCTAAATTCTCCGAGATCCATTCGAAAATCAATACTCGTTACCGGCTCCGAAGTCTTAACAAATCCATCACTGACATAATCGGTCGCCCAACACAGCGCTATTTGAAAAGTGGGTTTTAATACATCAACCGCCGCTTCCTCCGGAATCACACCAACTTCTTGAAGAAGACACGGCAAATCTGCCGCTTCATCCGGAATGCCATTCCCCTGTCCATACATCACAGATATCCCAGCCAAGGCTATAACACCAACCAGTATTTTACGTAATACGCCCATCATTTTCCCTCTATTTACTTTTAAAATTTAAGAAACAGACACAAATAATATTTGTATCGATATGTCATCGTTTCGATTCACTAGCGCATAAAATACCACAATTTAGGATTAATACAACTCCGAATTTTATAAAAAGCATCTTCGTATCAGTAGGAACGGTAATAATAGGAGGAGGCGTTCTTTTTTGCAGGGGTGCAAAAGAGCATAAATTTAAGGAAAGAACTTACTCAAAAACGATTTTTTAGACTTGTTATCGTCTTTAAATATATTATAGTATCTATTACATCTTTTTTTATTAGAATTATTTAACATTGGATTTTCCCATTTTATGAAGACGCAACGATCGGCCAATTTAATTTATCACAGTGAACCAAAACCAGGGAAACTGGAGATTATAAGTAGCAAGCCATGCAAGACGCAGGATGATTTAGCGAAAGCCTACACCCCAGGTGTCGCTGAGCCCTGCCTAGAAATAAAGAATTGTCCGGAAAAAGTTTACGATTACACCGGCAAGGGAAACACGATTGCCGTTGTCAGTGATGGCACGGCGGTTTTGGGATTAGGCAATATTGGTCCAGAAGCCGGTCTTCCAGTCATGGAGGGAAAATCTGTTTTGTTAAAGCGGTTTGCAGACATAGATTCTGTACCCATTTGTTTAAGCAAAGTTTTTAATGCAGAAGGCAATACAGATGCCAATAAATTGATACAGGTTGTAGAATGTTTAGAGCCCTCTTTTGGCGGAATAAATTTAGAAGACATTGCTTCTCCGGCATGTTTTATTGTTGAACCGGAATTAAAAAGGCGGATGAATATACCTGTTTTTCACGACGACCAGCATGGTACAGCCATTATCTCTTTAGCCGCCCTCTTGAATGCCGCGACGTTCCTCGGCAAAAAATTATCAGACCTAAAGATTGTCGTTAATGGAGCGGGTGCAGCCGGTTTATCCTGTGCATTATTTTACGTAAAAGCCGGTGTTCGCAAAGAGAACGTCATTTTATGTGACAAAACAGGTGTTGTCACCAAAGATAATTATCCCAGCGAAAGAGCTTTACAGTTAGCCACGACTCGTCCGGTAAAAACGCTTGCTGATGCACTACGCGGCGCGGATATGTTTTTAGGCTGTTCCGTCCGCAATTGTGTTACCCAGGAAATGATTCGTAGCATGGCTCCGAATCCCATTGTCTTTGCAATGGCAAACCCCGTCCCTGAGATTAGTCCGGAAGACGCATTGGAAGCGGGTGCCGCAGTACTTGGAACGGGACGCACGGATTACCCGAATCAAATAAACAATGTGCTTGGTTTCCCTGGAATTTTTCGCGGAGCACTGGATGTTCGTGCCAAAGATATCACCGACTCGATGTGTATTGCCGCGGCCAAAGCTTTGACCGAAATAACTCAGGCAGAAATTCCAGCGGACATTCTTGCCGAGTTAACCAAGGCTTACCCGAAAGATGCGGCAAATGGCGTTTTTGCAGGGAAGAAACCACTAAAGGCCACCTACGTTCTACCGAAGCCATTTGATCCGCGCGTGGTTCCTCATGTTGCCCGATGTGTTGCTGAAGTTGCCATACGTGAAGGGATTGCGCAAAAAGAAATCAAAGATTTTGATGCTTATGAAAAATCTGTAATCGAACGGTTAAAAAATCATTAACGATGCCCTACCCCTATCTTGACATGGCATACAGCTCCAATTGCGGCAGCATTCGTAAAAAGAATGAGGACGCCGGATGCATTGCTGCATCGCTCGGATTTTGTGCAGTAGCCGATGGCCTAGGGGGATGTTCAGCTGGTGATGTTGCCAGTGCTATGGTTCTTTCGCAGTTAAAAGAGCAAATCGGCAAAGAGACTGTTTCTTCATGGACTGAGCGTCGTTCAGCAATACACAAAGCTCTTTTAGTCGCAGATCACGATTTAATGATCTATGCACAAGAGAAAGGTTACAAGAATGGCTGTGGTTCTACGGTTGCCGGGTTGTTATTCAACCAAGAGAATCCTTTGCAAGCGCTAGGGTTTAACATAGGAGACAGCCGAATTTATCGGATGCGAGACAAGAAGTTAACGCTTTTGAGTCAGGATCACACTATTGCGGCTGAAACAGGGATACCGGAGCAAGATTTACCTCACATTTATCATGGAATGCTGACCAAAGCGATTGGTTTTGGATTTGCGAATCGCCCAACAATGGTTGAATTATCAATGCAGGAAAAAGACCTTTACCTGCTTTGCACAGATGGATTAAATAAAGTTTTCAACGACAGAGAACTTGAAGCGATTTTAGGGGCATACATCGACGACAACGCCGAAGTCCTTTTAGAAACATTAATAAAAAATGCCATGATGGGTATTTCACCGGATAATATCACAGCCGTCATTGTAAAGATTTCAAATTTTGTAGAAAAGAACGATTTCCGGTCCCAAGAGAAACACTTATAAATAAATAGAATTATTTTTTAAAATTCTAAAAAAAAGGAAAAAATATGTCTGAAAAGAAAACAGAATCCTGTCCTGACAACTGTGCTGGAAATTGTGAAACATGTTCTCAGCAGCAGAAAAAGCAGCGGCAGATGGAGCAGCAGGAAAACATTCAATTAAAAGAATGCCTTGATCACATTAAGCATAAAATCGTCGTTATTTCTGGAAAAGGCGGTGTTGGAAAAAGCACCGTTTCGGTTAATCTCGCATTGTCATTGGCAATGGAAGGCAAGAAAGTCGGCATCCTGGATATTGACATTCATGGACCAAGCGTTCCCAAAATGCTTCAAGCCGAAGATTACAAACTTGTGGGCCAAGCGGAAAAAATGCTTCCCATTGAGGTTGCCGGATTAAAATTAATGTCCATCGGCTTTGTTTTGAAATCACCGGATGATGCGGTGATTTGGCGTGGCCCGATGAAGATGAATGTAATCAAGCAATTTTTAGCGGATGTTGCCTGGGGCGAATTAGACTATTTGATTGTAGACGCACCTCCGGGAACAGGGGACGAGCCCCTGACCATTTGTCAGCTTCTAACCGGCGAAGTTGGTGCCGTTATCGTAACCACTCCGCAGGCTGTTGCCGCCAGTGACGTCAGCAAATCTCTGAATTTTTGTGAGCAGCTCAAAATAAGAGTTATTGGCATTGTTGAAAACATGAGTGGTTTTATCTGCCCGAAATGCGGAACACTCACCAACATATTTTCAACGGGTGCTGGCGAAGAATTAGCCAAAAAGTACAACGTGCCTCTGTTAGGCAAAATTCCAATTGATCCGGTTATTTGTCAAAGCGGTGATGCCGGTACGCCTTTTGTAAGTGCATTTAAGAATTCTACCTCTGCCAAGGCATTTGCAAAAGTTATTGAGCCTATTTTAGAACAAGAATAAGGCAAAACTTCCGTTTTAAACGTAAAAACCGCATACCCTTTTTCAGGGCATGCGGTTTTTTTGATATTTTATCAAAGCACAAAAGCCGAAAAGAAGGCCGCAGCCGTTATAAACAGCTACGGCCTTCTAACATTCTGTTCTTCCCTAACAAGAAGAACTACAGATTATCGCTATGCAGTGGAAACATCGGATTTTGCAATTTGACTTTTTCGGTCATTTCCACAACTTTGAAAGATTCTTCTAATGCCACAGGGAACTTCTTATTTTCCCGGATAGCCTGATAGACATAATGATAAATATCATCGGTATCATATTTATTAGAAGGCGCTACTGGAATTGTTTCTTCGACCCATTCCGGTGTTTCCGTCCCACCAAAAGAACCCTTCATTGGCGGATTTTCCGGATGTGCTTTGCCTTTTGGAAATTTACATTCCGGTTTAAGATAACGCAACTGGATGTCTTTTTCATCTTTGCTGATAAGAGAACCACGGGTACCATATACCGCATAGACTGGTGATGCCAATGCAATACCGCCGGAGATTTCCACATCAATAATACGGTCATTTTCGCCGGTAAATACGATTTTTAAATGATCTTCTGCATCGCCTAATGCCGCGATTCGTTTTAAGTTACTCCAAATACCAGCAATTGGTGCTTCCATTAACTGCAACGAGTGATCGATTAAATGCGGCCCCCAATTATTCAGCTGTCCACCGCCACATTCAACAATCGTCTGCCAGTCATTTCGCCACTGATAATTATGACGACAGAGCTTAATTTCGTATACATCGCCAAGAATACCGCTCTTCATAATCTCAAACACATGATTGAAACACGGCTCAAAACGGCGATTCTGACGCGGGTACAACTTTCCCGGGAATTTTTTTGCCGCGGCCGCCAATTTTTTTACCGCCTTCATTGTGAGAGCAATCGGCTTTTCAATAAACACATACTTTCCAGTTTCCAACGCACGAATAGCAAAAGCCACATGATCCGGCGACCGGACTGCAACGGAGATCATATCGACATCCGGGTCCTTTATAAATTGATCACCATCCAAATACGTATGAACACCCGGATACTCCTTACTCACAACATCAAGACGATCCTGCTCTAAATCACAAACAGCAACCACCTCAAACTCGTCTTCAAATTTCTTCAATTCTTTTAGATGCATCCCATAGCCAGCACGGCCCAAACCCCAAATTCCAACCCTAATTTTCTTCTTCATCTTTTTTACCCTTGATTATTATAAATGACGCATTTCTTTCACACGAACGGCTTTTCCATCACTCTTCGGCAAAGATCCCTTGTCCACCAGCTCCACCTTAGGAGTCACTTGAATTTCATCACGAATATCAGCAGCAATGCGTTTACACAATGCATTTAGTTTCGTATAGTTATCCGTAAAAGCATCCGTCTTTAGTTCTGCCTGAATCAGCATATAATCAGCGCCATTATCACGACCAAGCGTTATCAGATAATCCGATCCCAGTTCCGGCAAGCGCATTAACACGCGCTCAATTTGAATTGGGAAGACATTACAGCCCTTCATAATAAACATATCATCACTGCGTCCCTGGAACCGATCAATACGACGGCTCGTACGACCACAAGCGCATGGTCCCGGAATAATCCTGGTTAAATCTCGCGTGCGATAACGAATTAGCGGAAGTGCCTCGCGGTCCAAAGTTGTCAACACAAGTTCCCCCATCTCGCCATCCGGAACCGGTTCCAATGTCTGCGGATTCACAATTTCCATCAAATAGCAGTCTTCCCACATATGCATGCCCTTTTCTTCCTTGCACTCGAAAGCAACTCCGGGCCCATTCATTTCAGTCATACCAAACGAATTATAGGCTGGGCAGCCATACATTTCTTCGATTCTCTTACGAGTTTCTTCCGAATGCGGTTCTGCGCCGATAAACAGCCGTTTCAATTTTGTATCTTTTTGCGGCGTCAGCCCCAAGTCATCAAAAACTGCCCGCAGCCGTCCCAGATAACTGGGCACTGCATGCATCGTAGTAGTACCAAAGTCACGCATCAATTTAATTTGTCGCCGGCTATTTCCTGCGCCAGCGGGAATCGTCATACAGCCCACTTTTTCAGCGCCGTACTGAAAGCCGAGTCCGCCGGTAAATAGCCCATATCCGCTCGAATTCTGAAAAATATCCGTGTTTCGAGTTCCCACAGAGAACATTGAACGTGCAACAAGATTTACCCAAGAGTCAAGATCATGGCGATTATAAAGAACAGCCACGGGATTTCCCGTAGTTCCACTGGTACAATGCATGCGAACAATATCATCCGTACTACAAGTCAAAAGGCCATAGGGATAATTATTCCGCATATCTTCTTTTGTCGTCATTGGAAATTTACGAAGGTCTTCCAAAGATTTAATAGAATCTACACTGAGATTATTCTCAGCGAAGACTTTTTTATAATAAGGAGACATCGCTGCGCGCTGCACACTTTTCAATAACCTTTTCAATTGCAATTCATGCAATTTTGGGGTCGGCAGCGTTTCAATTTCCTCTTGCCAATACATCATTTTATTACACCTGTTCCTTTTCTTTATATTTTTGGGAATACCGGGAAAAGATCTTTTTTCCGGATTTTTATTCCGTTAAAAAACACCATGCTGTTTTAACTTTTGCAACGCCGCCATTTCGATTTGGCGCACTCGTTCACTAGATAGATGAAAGGTTTGACTAATTTGTTCATAGGTTTCCGATTCACAATTATTCAGTCCAAAATGGCGCTCCACGATTTGGCGTTCCCGCAAATCCAAACACCCGAGTGCCTGTTGGATTAAATCCGGCAGCGAGTTTTCCGAATGCTGTCCCTGCTGCAAATGCAGACTTTCATCACCGTCTATGATCTCTTCCCAATTCTGATTATCCGTACCGATATTCTGTAAAGAAATCGGCTGTTGGGCCATCTTCATTAATCCGCGTATGCGTGACACTGAAAGATTCAGCTTTTTAGAAATTTCTGAAACTTGCGGCATTTCGCCCTTTTCCTGCAGAAGTTCCCGCTCACAACGCCGGATCTTGCCGATTTCACGAATAATGTGTACCGGCATGCGTATTGTGCGTCCTAATGTACAGAGAGCTTTGCTGATAAACTGACGAATCCAGTAAGTAGCATAAGTGCTAAATCGATGTCCGCGTTTATATTCAAACCCCTCCACCGCACGCAGCAGCCCCATATTTCCTTCCTGGATTAAATCGGACAGACTCAGTCCATTCCCAGAAGAATAGCGTTTTGCAATACTAATAACTAAACGCAGATTGCCATTAACCAGATTTTCACGACCATCCATCAATTTTTTCCAGAGCTCTTGCAGGTGTATGTTTTGCTCCAGTCTTTTTTTTTCAGAAACAGACTCATTTTTCCATTTATTTTCGAAAAGTTCTTTTATACACCGTTCATAAAATTTATCTCGACCGGAGAGAATACCAAGCGCTATAATATCCGAAGAGAAGCAGAATTTTTTCTTAGGGCTCAAATCACGATCCCATAATTCAATAAAATCATCAATAACTTCTTTGCGGGATTTATCCTCAGCGAACTGAAAATATTCCCGTAATTTTTCTCGTTCGGAATCCATTATTTGGGAAACAACCTGATATAGCAAAGCAGATTGAGAATTCAATATTTTTTCAATTTCTCGGCGGCTTTCTGTAAACTGACGTGCCCAAAATGCCTCCTCTGCTCCTGTCAGCAAAGAGTACTGGCCAACATCATGCAGATAGGATTCCTGCATTTCATACACCCCCCAATAACGGGAAGAGCCTTCACGATTCTCAGTATTGAGTATCGTCATATGATTTGATTGTTTCGATGAATTAAACATTCGCCCCTGTATTTCAACATCACATCAGATAATTTATTCGTCCTGTTTTACTCGATCCCATAGAATCATTAATTTTTCAACAGTTAAATCATCCAAAGCCGAACCATCTTTGAACGCAAAATCTTCCATCGCTTTATACCGACGGATAAATTTTTTTATAGAAGAGTGCATTGCCTCTTCCGCTTCAATTTTACGCCAGCGACACAAGTTAACGATTGCCATCAAGAGATCTCCAAGTTCCTCCTCCACGGCGTCAGAATCATCATTTGCAATCGCTTCGCGTACTTCTTTCCATTCCTCATCTACTTTTGCAATAGCCGCCTCTATTGAGCGCCATTCAAAGCCATGCCTTGAAGCTTTTATCAGTGTCTTTTGAGCGCGCGCTAATCCGGGCATTGAACGTGGGACGCCATCGATTCCCGACAATCGCGATGCTTTTTTTTCCGGCTCACAGGCTTTGCTTTTTTCCCACGCTTTCAGAGCATCCTCTGAATTTTTTGCATGCACAGTTCCAAAAACATGCGGATGGCGGCGCAGCAGCTTTTCACATTCTTCTCGGACAACATCTTCAAAAGAAAAACGGCAGTCTTCAGCAGCAATCTGCGCATGGAAAAGGACTTGCAAGAGCAAATCGCCCAACTCTTCACGCATTCCTGCTTCATCCTGCTCTTCCAACGCATCTAAAAATTCACCGCACTCTTCAACAAGACAGCGCTTCATGCTTTTTGAAGTTTGAATTTTATCCCAAGGACAGCCATCTTCCGCCCGCAAACGAGATACAATTCGTATTAATTCATCCATTTGTTTCACAATAACCTACTAATTCCAGTACATAAAAACTTCCAATATATTTTTCGGACATTCGTGCAATGCCAAGACTTGCGTACCAACTTCAAACGACGATTCTGTTTTTCTTTTACCTCCGCAGCAAATCAGTACAGCAGCGCAATCTTCAAACTTTCCGAGGCAATCCAAAGAAGCGCACTGCTCCATTGAAATCTTACACACCGCAAATCACTAATTCTGTGTTACAACAAAAAACATCCAAATTTTGTACACATCAATAATATAGCCCCTTCTACCACAAACACAAAAAAAAGAACGCCAGAAATAACACCCAAAACGATGCAAATTTACTCCTCTTGTTTCCATCAAGTTCTTTTCTTCCAAAAGCCTAACAACAACAACGGATTCTTTTGAGAGGCTGGGAAGTATCCTCAACGGGAGACAAGCGACTACTTTTTTTTGCCCAGCACTCCGCCTTTTTAGCATTTGGAAAATCTACGAAAAAGGGAGAAGAAAAATTCTTCCCCCTTTAGGTATAGTCGGATAACTTGCCGGACAATAAAGGGATATTCATTGCCGCAAAATAGCTTGATTTTCTTTCTAATTTTACCGAATTTTCGGTGCCTTTAATTCCTTTGCAGTCGGGATGAAATTCTCTTTTGCAGAAGGCAGTCGTTCCTCAAGATGTTCGGCCATTTTCGGTGAAATTCGCATTTTTGTAATTGCCAGGCTGGTTTCCTGCATCTGGCGCCATGGCGGCAGCCCGCGGCGGCGTTCCGTACCCTCAACAGCTTTTTGATACTTATCATAGAGTTTTTTTGCAATCTGTAGATAATTTTCAGCGACTTCATCTTCTTCGATAGCCAGCTGATAGTAGGCATTCATCAAATACCCCTGAACAGCACCCTGTGCTTGTTGATAAGAAGAAGAGTCCATGTCTTCGGCAAGCTCTTTTAACACAAAATCATCGATATTTCCTTTAAAACGCTGGGGATTAAGCTTTTTCCCCATATCCATATATTCTTGTGCTTTTTCTTTTTTACCGAATTCAAACAGCGTCACAATAGCATCAACCACAAAATTCACATAGGCGCTTTTTACACTATTTGTATCCTGATACAGGTCCATCGCTTTTTTATAACTGTCACGCACAGCATCCACAATTTCGATATTTGGGGTCATTTCGAGATGCTCCATGTCCTTCAAATAGACCAATCGTCCCATTTGGAACGCATTGTTTAACGACTGAAAGATCATCCGATCGCAGCTAAGGCGTTTAAACGTATCTCTTTTATCAAACCAGTGTTCCCGCCCGCGTTCTGCCCAATAAATAGCATGCGCTTCTGGCAATCGCCATTCCAGATTACCGTAACGTTTATCTAATTTCAGGATCCATTTAGGATCCAGGCGATATTTATACAGCATCCAGCGATGGCGCAGACACAGCTCTACTTTTTCTTTTATTTTTAGATCATCCAGTTGTGTTGCGATTTTTTCTGGAATAACGGCATGCTGGCGAAAGTCATTTTCAAATTCTTCAAAATTTTTATAGCCATTTGTTGCAAGGATATTCCAAAAATCAGGCTTATTATCCAGATTTGCGCGCAATTTATTTTCATTTAGCGGTGCTTTTGCGAGCAAGTCCCACTTACCGTAATAATCTCCAAAGAGCCGAATCATCTCTTTTGCCATTTCGGTCTTATAATATCGGTTTGCGTCATCGAGTCCTTTGCCCATCTTATGCTGATAGATCCACCCCAGCTGATGAAACAATTCCGGATCACCCGGATTATAATTCAGTGCCTCATCACGAATTAGTTCTATTCCGCGCTTTACCCACCGCCAGCGATCTTCGAAGCTCGTGAATGTAACAGAAATATTATACGCCATATTCCAAGCTAAAAAAGCTGCTGAATCGGTAAAGCGGGGCTGTAATTTTACAATCCATTTTGCCAGCTGGACCATCTCGAAATACTTGCCTTCATCTTTCATTCTTGTCGAACGAAGCCACAGCCAATCCGCGATCAATCCGCGAAATCCACCAAGGGCAACGCTTGTAAAAGCAACCAGCGGGGGGGCATTTTCTAAGGGTGCCACATCCGTTAAATGATAATCTGCTCGAACCGCATTCATCCGATTTTGCACCATTGACAAAACACATAACAATACAACAAAACTCAGAATCAATCCGGTAAAATGCTTTTTACTATTTTTCATATAAATTCCCGTATTTACGACTAAAAGCCCTCAAAATTATTTCTTAATTACAAGTCCCAGCTGTCTTCGTGACAAAATCCAAATACCAAACCCTGCGATTAAACCGCTACGCAGCAGCAGTAAAGTCAAGAATGCCTGACCAAGACGACTATACTCAACCAGCCGCCCATTTGCCAAATCTGAAGTCGCATCCAAATCTCCCACAGACACCACCACTGTTCCTAGACCTCGGGCAAAATAATGCAAACATTTCTGAGTTACGCTCTTATATTGATAGACGCCGTTCATTTTCAAGGGTGCGGATATTGCCATATTAACGCTTAGTCCAATAATCAGATAAGAGATTGCAACAAAGGCGGCAACCGGTGTTGAAAACAAGGCCCCGACCGTTGTTCCCAATGCAGCCAAAAAGGCAATTTGGAAAATAGCGAGAATCATAGAGCGTATATAATTTGACAAAAATCCTGAAATTTTGGCTAACAAAACAGGGTCGTCTGCACTTTGAATAACAACCGATGGTGCTTCTTTCATTTTCCAGTATTCTGCGGGCATATTTTTAAAGCGAACAACAACAGCGCCTTGATTTTCAGTATCGACAACCTGTTTTGCAAGCACGGGCATTTCCTGGAAGGTCCCCCCGAGAACGCTCAATGGCACCATTCCGAAGGGATCGGCCACTTTTTTTGCTTCTTCGGGAAGTCGGAACCCCCACTGGCATGGTATCAGATATTGGTTGGTGTCGGTTGCGCTTCCAGAATAAATTCGATACCGCAGACTAATCATATCGGTATCTTTCCCCAGAGCAACGCCCCGAAAATTCCAATCGCGTGTTTCACCGGGTTTAATTTCGCTTTTTCGTTTTGCGATTGCTTCACCGAGGGATCGTTTTACTTTGGCAACATCGTGTCCTTCGGCCAATTCAAATCTTTTTTTCAGATAAGCAGCTTCCACTTCGTCATGGATATTTAATATTTCCGGCTTATATTCACGTCTTCCAACCAGTATTTCCTGATTTAAGCGCTTCAATTCGGTCTCCGAAAATTGTCCCTTATGCACACGCCATAGAATCAGCCCATAAATAATGGTTGCCGATACAATCAAAATAATACTATGCATTAAAAAGACACCGAACCATTTTCCCATCCATAGAATCCAACGGGGGCACGGCTTACTTACCACCATATGAATATTGTAGTTTTCAACTTCTCTTGACAGCAAAGAGCAGGAAAGCCAAAGCGTTGTTATTGAAATCAATGCCACAACAACATTTAATGAGTAAGTTAGAGATATCTGCACCAACCCTATTGCAGTACCATCACCAGATACTGTCACCGGCAATAGGAACACTGCCAATAGAATAAAGATGAACAAGACATGAAAGACTTTCGACCTCGTAGCAGAACGTATTGTCTGCTTCATGATTGCAATAAATGGCTTCACTTTCTATTCGTGCTCCTGTAATTTTTCGATAATAAAGAAGTAACCTGCGTTATTATAATTAGCAAAGCGCTATTTTTCAATCTAATAAACACATATTTCCTATTTTTTTAGCATATTTGTTTTTCCTGTTTTATTTTATTTCAAAAAAAATTATAGCGAACTCGGAAAAACAATACTGCAACAAGATTGTCAAAGCAAGGATATACTATAAAAAAAGTCTCCACTGCACATTATAGCGCACAACGGATCCAGAAAATCATACGCAAGCATTGTGGGAAGCGTTCGCCTCGTTCGTAAAGCCACAAAACCGAGCATCATTCCTATACAAAAAAAACGAAGCCTTGAAACATTTACGGAATCAAGACTTCGTTTAAGAAAACATGCATGGGGTGGTAGACCGGTCTCGAACCGGCGACCTCCTGGGCCACAACCAGGCGCTCTAACCAAACTGAGCTACAACCACCATTATAAGACCGACATTTGAGTCGGCTTTTATAAAATAACACATTAAATTTTATTATCAAATCACAAGGATGATTTTTTTAACAAAAAGAGCAAAAAAAGAGACAAATAATATTGCATTTTTTTCTTTTGCTTATATGTTAATACTATTATTTAAGATAGGGAACCATTTTAATAGGAAATTGCCGATGTTCTTCAACAAGAAAAAAGAAAAAAATCAAGATCCTGCACAAGATGCGAATGACAACGATTTTTTCATGTCCAATGTCCTCCTCGTTGTTGACGGATCAAACAATTCATTAACCGCGACTCAATTTGCAATAAACTACGCACAGAAAACGGGATGTCATTTATTAGCGGCGTTTATTATTGATACTGCTACCATGGATTACCTCCAACAAATGCGCATTTTTATACAAGATGAGCGTGAAGATCTTGAACGCGACATGGAACAAAAAGGCGTACGCTATCTTGAACGCGTAAAATGCATGGCAGAAAACCGAAATGTTAGTATTGAAACCACATTACGACGCGGGAGGCTTCATCAAACAATATTACAAGTTGCACGCGATGGAAAAATAGATGCCATTATTTTAGCTGGCTGGAAACACGAAATACAACAAAAAGACAGCACGAGTATTGAACGGCAACTTATTTTAGATCTCGCAGACTGCCCGGTCATCGTTGTAAAAAAGAAACACATGCACCCATAAATTTAAACTTTCTGCTGTTTGTTCTTTTGAGAACGCGAGAACAATAAATTTTATTATTAAAAATTTTTGTTGCTGCACTTCAAAAAAAAAGGCCCATTCCCCTTTCTTTTTTCTTATACCTTATATGTTTCTATATTCAAATTTTTATTCGAAATTCTTTTAAAACGTTCTTTTTTTTTGAGTCTTTTCAACCATTGATTTTAGATTATCGTCCTATCTTAATTTTATAATTTGATCTTATTATTTTTTATGAAAACACCCGCGAAAGTCAATTTTTATTTAGAAGTCACCGGCATTCAGCCGAACGGCTACCACACGATTCGAACACTATTTTTGCCATTGAAAAATTTAGTAGACACCGTTGACATTGAAACAAAAAATCATCCAGGCATAACCATGGACTGCAATAAGCCGGAAAGCGAATTATCTGCAGGGCCTGAAAATCTGTGTATTCGCGCAGCCTCATCCTTCTCAACACACTTTAACATCTCGCCATGCTGGCATATTCATTTACAAAAGGCCATCCCTCTTACTGCCGGTCTCGGCGGCGGCAGTTCTGATGCAGCCGCTGTTTTTCGCATATTAGCAAAGCGATACCACCTTGAAGAGCATCCGGATCTCCCCGTCATTGCCGCAAAACTTGGCGCGGATATTCCTTTTTTTCTACAAGACAAACCCGCTGTCGGCACTGGTATCGGCGACATTTTAACGCCCCTTTCTCCTGCGGTGGCACCGTTGGATTTGCTTGTTATCAACCCCCTTTTCCCGCTACCCGTTCAATGGGTTTACAAGCATGCATACCGTCCAGGCACTCCCGCCATACCCGATTTTAATCAGCTGTTAAAAATCTGGGGGACGGCAACACCGCGCGCATTAGCGTCCTTTATGTGGAATGACTTAGAAGCATGTGTTTTTGATAAATTCCCAATTCTTCCGATCATCAAGCAGCGTCTTCTTGATTTCGGTGCTTTGAATGTATTGCTTTCCGGAAGTGGCCCCACGCTTTTTGCTCTCTGCGATCACAATTCACAAGAACTCGCCCAAAAGCTCGCCGCAGAATTTGGAAATTCCATCAAATTATTCTGCTGTCAAGCATAACCCTTATTATAAATCCCCCCACTTTTTCTCTTTATTATAATGAAACTTTTCACAAAATTACTTTTAAGTTGTTTCTTGGCCTTTTCCTTTAGCCGTTCCCTGCAGGCAGAGTCTCCCGTGTGGTTTAATCATATTCACACCCCCATGCCGCTTAAAAAGAACCAGGGAGAACAGTTCTGTGCCACACTACGCACGATGCTTTTAGCAAAACAATCAGACAAGAAAATAATTGCTTCTTTTCAGCAAGATGCGCATCCCCGCGTTTTATTTTTAGCCTTAGGAGACAACATCTGGCCAGAGCGTATTTATATCGGCTCTGGTCCCACATTCTGCGAAGCTCTTCAAGATACCTTGGAAGCAATGCACAAAGGCGAAAAAAAATATATTGAAATGATTCAAAAGCAAAATTCCATTATTACCAAAGAAGCGCACGAAAAGAACGAAATAATTTCAAAAAACTGGCAGCAAAAATTAAAGGACCCGACTCAATGGAATACTCTCCGGCTTTCCATTGTACAGCAGACAAAACAGTTTAGCGATTTTGCAATTCCGTATTCCAAAATCCTTTTAACGAACCTAAATGGTATTGCATTTCCGAAATCGACTAATTTTGCTTTTCTGCCAGAACAGCTATCCGGCCGATACCTAATAACCCCCGACCATTTTTTTAGTAGCGATCAAATGGAAAATATTTTCAGTGAGGTGCAAAATTTTACTGGAATCAGCACTTGGCTAAAACTATGCACTCGTACTCCGCCTTTTCCTATCATTCTCTTTGACGTTGCCAGCTTTTTTGCCGACGGAAAGACTTCTGCCCAACTGTTTCGCGGTCATACCGCTTTTTCCGGCAGCCATTCTGCCGACCAATTACTAAGCTCAGCCGAACACGCCGCACAACAACTGCTGCCATTCATCAGCAAAAAAGGCACGCTGAGCCCGCCGTTTCCAGAATGGGTACCATCCAACCACGGCAAAGAGCACCCCATCGCATTGGCCGAGCTCTCCATTGCGTTTTCACAACTTTTTACAGCAACTCAAAAACAGTGCTACCTTGACGCCGCAAAAAAAATCAACACATCCCTAACCGACCTTATTTGCAAATTCAGCAGCCATTCATCCGAGGGACACTGTCTTGTTGAGCAAGAAATTTTAGACGACCCGAACAATCCGCAGGAGCCACGTAAAATAGTCAACACCTACTCGAATGCTATTACCGCATTAGCCCTATTAGATTATACTCAAACAGCCAAGAGCAAAGAATTTCTTCCTGAAGCAGAACTCTTAATACATTATCTTGCAAAAACGCAACAAAGAGACGGCACCTTTTTATCAGCCCTGGTTTATCCGGAAATGCAGCCGCCAAGTGAACAATTTTTTTCAAAGAACGACTTAATGGAACTATCCGCCATTGCTTCTTTAGCGATGCATCGCTATCGCGATTATGACTCTGCCCTTTTGCCATTTTTAGACAAGCGAATACAACTCACCTGCTCATGGTTTTGCAATGAATACAAACAGGAGATTCCCCTTCTTTCGGAACTTCCTTTATCGCCATGGGTCACCAAATTCTTAACGGAAGCCAAGACCGCAACTTCCAAGGACGCGCTTCTTCTGGCTTGGAAAATAGCCGTTGCTGCCACAGGGAGCATCGAAATAAGCCCTGTTTTTCCAGATCTGTTCGGTGCGACACGCAATTTACCAAGTATGACCGATTCTGCCGAAAAGACAAGACTTGTTGCGATCGTAGCAAAAGCTCTTTGTGAGAAAGACCAACTCAGCAACGCAAACGCAATTCTCACCGATGTTTGGCCGCAACTAGCTTTTCAATTTCAGGGCTATATGGATTCGGCAACGGCGTCTCCCCTCGCACAGCCCCATCGCTACGAGGGCTTTTTCCGCGACAACCTCGAAAATTTCAGTTTCAACCTCAAAGGGCAATCCAGCCAGATTCTCAGTTTACTGGCCTTACGGGAATGTCTCATTAAGCTAAAATTAGAAAAAATCTCTCCGACGCCTGAAACGAACAAAGAGTGGCAAACAAACTGGTCCCGTATAGAACAATCTCCTTTCTTACTTACTACTGATTTAGTAATCAATAATGCGCGCACCCCCGGAGACGTCCGAAAACTCTCTGGCGGAATTTCCAAAGGAACCACCACCACCATTCATGCCAAAGGCGGAAAAATAACAGGCCTTGATAAAACTCCCACAAGTAAAATCATAAAAAAACCAACCTCCAACAAAAAACAAAATCGATAAGGAATTAAAAACGACGCACGGGCGGGCGTCGCTACGAGAAAATCTTCAAAATAACGTGATGTTTGAATTATTGTAGGGCGGAATATTTTCCGCCCGTTCTTGCGCGACCGCTGATTTTTATATACGTACGTCGCCAAGACAACCGATGTTTGAAATCAAAAACGACGCACGGCCGTGCACCGCTACGAGGGGAATCTTCAAAACAACGCATAGGTCCCTCTCTATTTCTAACAAAGCATCTTTCTCTATAAGATATCAGACTCGAACATTCAGACCGTAAAAACATCCGCGACAAAAGGTTCGATATAAATTTCCGCATCTCGTCTAAAATTCATCCCTTTTTCATCAACGGTGTCCCTTACCGGCAAAGCGCACAAAAACAAAAAAAAGAGAAAAATCGCATCCCTAAATTTTTATTTTCCGCATTTCATTTAATGCCGAAAACTTTTCCTTTTTTTTAATATTTCTTAATAAATCGGCTTGAAAAAAATTATTGAAATGATATTTTAAAGCTCACAACAAATAAATCCATTCGACACTGCCCAATGGTGTAATGGTAGCACAACTGATTCTGGATCAGTTAGTCTAGGTTCGAATCCTGGTTGGGCAGCCAATTTATACAAACCCGCGTTCTATATAACGTGGGTTTTTTTATATCATCCGGTCTTACTTATGCTACATTTTCATTATAACCCAGAAACAATCGAAAAAGAAAACCAGGATTTAGCACAAAAACGCCCCGCCTTTAAGATCCGTGCTAATATAGATCAAGCGATCCGTCACTTCTTTGATGCCGAACAATTTCTTGAAGTCCACACACCGGTACGACTGGCAGCCCCCGCTCTCGAGGACTATATCGATGCCATTCCTGCCGGCGACCAGTGGCTTCGAACGTCTCCCGAATTACACATGAAACAACTTCTTGCCGCAGGTTATCCGAAAATTTATCAAATCGGCCCATGCTTCAGACAAGGTGAAAATGGCAGTCGCCATCTTCCTGAATTTACCATGCTAGAATGGTATCGACTCAATGCGGACTGGCTAAAAATAAAGCAGGACACCGTCCGTCTTATTCAGCAGGCTGCCGAGAGCTGTCTGCAAAAAACGATTCTACCATTTCGAGACAGGCAAATTAATTTATCTTCACCATGGGATGAAATCACCGTCCGGGATGCTTTTCTTCAATTTGCCGACTGCACTCTTCAAGAAGCACTTGACAAGAATAAATTTGAAGAAATACTAGTAGAGCAAATAGAACCGCATTTAGGGCAAGAGCGTCCTTGTTTTTTAACCGAGTACCCTCTTTCCTGCAGCGGATTAAGCAGTCCGATTCCCGGTCGTCCTGATTTTGTAGAGCGCTGGGAGCTTTATATTGCGGGTATTGAGCTCGGCAATGCCTGCAGTGAGCTCGTGGATTTACCGGAACAAGAAAGGCGATTCCAGGCTTGTGCCGCGTTGCGTGCGTCCGAAAATCGGCCTGTCTATCCTGTTGATCAGCCTTTCATGAATGCGTTAAAACACGGCATTCCCTCTGCTGCTGGTGTCGCCATTGGTATCGATCGCCTGGTAATGTTTTTTTGCAATTGCAATAATATTCATAAAGTCACTTTGTAACAGTCCTTTTGAAAAAAGATAGAATAAATCATGAAGGATTAGCAAAACGCAATTATATTTATAAAATTGGAAAAGACAAACAAGAAATAGGGATAAAAAAAATGAGACAAATCATTGCTGTATTTTTGCTAAGCTTCAATTTTTTATTATTTGCGGACAGTATTCAACTAAAAGATGGTTCCAAAATCATGGGGACCCTGGACAAAATCAAGGACGACAAAGTTCTTTTTAATACAGAATTTGCCGGTACTCTTACGATTGATGTAAAAAATGTAGCATCTCTGCAAACAGATAAGGAGCAGCACATTGTATTAAAGTCCGATACGGCGCCCCAAAAAACAATATTGAGCAGCGCTCTTTTACCAGGAAACGAACTTGGAAATATTCAAATTTCTCATCAAGAAGAGAACATCCAGGAGATTGCGGCTTTGTGGAATGAAAGCAAAGACAACCCTTATCTGGGCCAATGGAACGGTAAAGTCTATCTTGACATCAGCGGGAAAGAAGGAAACACCGATAAATACCGGCAGAATTTTGGTTTTTCAGCAACCCGAAAAAGCGCATTTGACAAACTAAAAATATACTATCAGACAACATATGCCGAAGAAAATGGTGATAAAAATGAGGACGAAACACTTTATGGTGCCGATTATGAGCACAACATAAAAAACACCCCGCATTCTTGGTACGCAAGAATCGAATCCGAAGAAGATGAAATAAGTGGCATCGACCACCGCTATGAAGCTGTTATTGGTTATGGATATTTCTTAATTAAACGTAAAGCCACAACGCTCCGTACTCGTTGTGGTATTGCTTACTGGCGGCTAGAAACAAAAGATGCCACCACCGACAACATCGGCCTTGATTTAAATCTGTTTTACGAGCACGTCTTCGATCAGTGGGGCCGCTGGGAAACCTCAGTAACTTATGCGCAATCCATTAACAACACAGAAGTTTATCGTATTTATCATGAGTCCTTTTGGGAACTTCCATTAAAAATACAAATCCCAATTTCTTTGCGTTTAGGAATGTCCAACGAATATTATAACATAACATCCGAAGATGCTGAGCATCTTGACACAACCTATTTTGCAAAAATTGTTTACAGCTGGTAATATGATGATGTCCGCAAAATCATTCGATATGGTCGTTATTGATTTTGAAACGACTGGTGCCATTGAAGGCCATCCAAATCGTCCTTGGCAATTTGCCGGTATTTTTTTTCGTAATGGAAAGCCCGTTCCAGAGCATCGTTTTTCGGTTTATTTAAAAGTACCAGAAGAGCAGCCGTTTAATCCTTATACCCCTGGGCGTTGGGCATCCATTCGGGAAAAATTATCGAATGCGCCTACCCTTCCCGAATTATGGCCGCAACTGCAGCCATGGTTACTGGGTAAAGTTTTAGTAGCGCATCACGCCCCCACAGAACGCACCATGCTGCAGTCCGTTTTTCCTTTTCAGACTTTTGGTCCTTGGCTGGACACACTTTCTATGGCACGGAAAGCGTATCCCAGTTTATCCAACTTTTCGTTGGAAGCCCTGATTCAATCCCTGAATTTAGAAAAAAAAGTTCAAACAATCTGCCCCGATTTAGAACCCCATGATGCTTATTATGACTCTGTCGCCTGTGCCTACCTGCTGGAACATATTCTGACTCTCCCCGGATGGAACCAGGCACAAATAGAAGACCTCACCCGATTAAAATAACCCCATGCAAAAAAACAAAATTCATTTTTTCAAAACCCTCCCTGATGCGCCTGCGCGAATCTTTTTAATCGGTATTGGTGGCATTGGGATGAGTGCCCTCGCCCAATTATTACTCTGGAAAGGATATCAAATTGCTGGGAGTGACCGCGATCTAAAAAACCAGGATAAAAAAGAACTCTACCAAAAACTGCAGAAACTCGGCATCGAACTCTACCCGCAAGACGGCAGCGGCATCACTCACTTTCAGCCCAATGCCGTTATTATTACCGCTGCCATCGAACCCGGCAATCCAGATTTGCCGTCCGACACCAAAGTCTGTCCCGTCCTCCATCGCGCCTGCGCATTATCTCAATTATTAGACAGCATTCCAGCAACACTTATTACAATTGCGGGTTCTTGTGGAAAAACATCGGTCAGTGGCTGGATTGCTTCCGCCCTAAAATCCTTAAAAAAACCCATATTGATGGTCAATGGCGGATATTCATTAGACTTCATATCGAAAAATCTTCCTGGAAACTTCTATGCAGATCCACAACCGGAATACATTATTGCCGAAGTTGATGAAAGCGATCATAGCATCAAGGAATTCAGGCCCGACTATGCCCTTCTGCTTAATATTGGCAAAGATCATTATGAGCGAACAGAATTGGAAAATGTTTTTCAACAATATTTACATCATGCCAAAAAAGGCGTTGTTGTTCCCGCAGAACTGCAAACACTGGCACCACAAAAAATTCCGCAAAAAACCTTTACGGACAAGCCTCATGTCCAAGCTCCTTGTCCGGCAAATTATAAATGCAGCCAAAACGGCATCCATTTTCAACTTCCCAATTTAGCTTCTATACGCAGTTCTCAATCGGGTTTTCATTCTGCAATGAATGCCACCGCCGTTTTTCAGCTGCTAAGACTACTTTTCCCTGCTGAAGACAAACAGAACCTAGCCGATGCGTTATGCCATTACCAAGGAATTCGACAACGTTTTGAAATCATGTCTTCTCCTAAAAGCTGCCCTGTTATTAATGACTACGCCCATAATCCGCAAAAGATCCAAGCCGCAATACAGACCGCCAAAGAGCGCTTTGGAACTGGAATAGTCCTTGTTTTTCAGCCCCACGGCTATGGTCCGTTTGGTTTTATGCGCGAAGCACTCAAAGCAACCCTGCTTCATTGTTTGGACAAAACAGACCGCTTCCTTTTGCTGCCAGTCTTTTATGCCGGTGGGACGAGCTCTTTTACCCCAAAATCCGAAGAAGTCGCTCAAGAATTTGCGCAAGACGGCCTGCCTGTTCGAGCCATTTCAGAGCGCACTGAAGCAGCACAATTCATTTATAATTTCACCCCGAAAAGCGCCGTTTTGATTATGGGTGCGCGGGATGCATCCCTGCGCGCTTGGACTGCTGAAATTGCCACACATATTCAATATCAGGAATCATTATGCTAAAAGAAATTGTCATCGCAACCGGAAATGCCAATAAAGTCAAAGAATTCAAAGCCATTTTAGCACCCTATGGCATCACCGTACACTCGGCAAAAGAACTTGGTGGCATGCCGGAAGTTATTGAAGACGGCAGCACTTTTCTTGAAAACGCCGCTAAAAAAGCAATTGCCGGCGCGCAAGCCTTTCACAAACTTGTTTTAGCCGATGATTCCGGATTAGAGGTCCATGCACTGCATGGCGCACCCGGAATCTACTCCGCAAGATACGCCGGCGAAGATGGCAATAACAAAAAAAACCGGCTCAAATTATTAGAAGCAATGAAGGACATTGAAGACCGCACTGCGCGCTTTGTCTGCGCGCTTGTTTTAGCATCACCAGAAGGCGAAATCTTAAGTAGTGCCGAAGGCGAAATACAAGGAACCATTACCACAAAGATCCACCCGCCGGAAACCTTCGGCTATGACCCGCTCTTTATTCCAAAAGGATTTCAGGAAACATTCAGTGAACTTCCGCCTATTGTAAAAAACGGCATCAGCCATCGAGGCAATGCCGCCCTGAATGCGTTGCATCAGGGAATGTTCTCAGACGGCCTGTTTTTTACATGGAAAGAATTGCAGGAAATAACGCATGGTCATTGGCTTATACAACCAGAAACTTCCCCCATCAGCGGTATCAATGCCGTTTTAGATGACAGCAGAATCTGCACCCCCGGCTCCCTATTTGTTGCGATTTCAGGGGATTTGACCAATGGGCACAGCTATCTAAAAAATGCGGTTCTTCATGGCGCGCGGGCCATTTGCGTAGAAGAGACTCCTAATGCAGAGACAATGGCTTTTCTGCAATCCGAGCACTGCCCCTGCATTCAAGTGCCCGATAGCCTGACCGCTTTTCAAAAACTGGCAATGGCGCATCGCACCAAATTTCCAGATCTGCAACTCCTGGCGATCACCGGCAGTTGTGGCAAAACAAGCGTAAAAGAAATGTGCGCTGCCATTTTGGATCAGCACTGGCCGGGGCAAGTGCTCAAGACACTCGGCAATACGAATAATCATTACGGCGTACCGCGCAATTTATTACGGATTACCCCCGCAACATCCGTTGCCGTTATTGAATTAGGCAGCAATCATCCTGGTGAAATTGCCTCTTTATCAGAACTCGTTCTCCCACAAATAGGCGTCGTTTGCAATATTGGCCATGCGCATCTAGAGTTTTTTCATGATTTACGGGGCGTTGCCGAAGAGAAAGGCCAGCTCCTCACAGCAATTCAAAATCGCGGAACAGCCATTTTTCCAGCCGACGCCGCCGGCCGGGACATTCTTGAAGAAAAGGCGGTGGGGCATCCCCATATAACATTTGGAAAAAACAGCAATGCCGACATCTGCGGTGAATACCTCGGTGAAACTGCCGAGGGCTTACCCCAAATCCGCTTAACCTGGAAAAATCCAAAATTTTACATAGAATTCACATGGAACATTCCGGGTGAGCATCAAGCCATAAATGCCGCAGCAGCTGCCGCGGTCGGCACAGCAATGGGGATAGAGCCTGAAGAAATTATTCGCGGCCTACAGCAGTGTAAATTACCGGATCAGCGCATGCAGATCATAGAGCACAACGGTATTACGTGGGCAAATGATGCCTACAACGCCAACCCGGACAGCATGGCTGCTGCGCTAAGCTGGTTCCATACAATCAGCAAAAACGCTCCGAAGCGGTTGCTTATTCTGGGGGAAATGCGGGAATTGGGCGAAAAAAGTCCCGCGCTTCATCAGGCCATTCTAGAAAAAGCAAAAAAGCTATTTCCCCATGACCGCATCCTTACGGTTGGGCGAGAGATGACTCAAGCAGCCAAGAACTTACAGCTCGAAAATTATCCCGATATTATTACCGTTCGCAAAATACTGCACAATAACCTTATCACAGGGGAGTTTATTTTACTAAAAGGATCTAACGGCGTTAAACTTTTTAAACTTTTAGAATAGTTGAACAAAGATGGCTCTTTTTATTCCATAACGAGTCCCTTTAATAAAGAGGGCTTCCCCGAAACTTTCCCCGAACTTTTACATCAACCCGAAAAACATTTTATGAAAACTTTTTATCATCAGTTAAAGACCCTGTTTTCAGCGAGAGATTTTCTTCATTATTGTTTTTTATTAATACTGTTAATTTCCGTTGGTGTCATGGAATTTTTCACTTTAGGAGCAATTCCGCTTTATATCAGCGTTATTACCGGTCAGATACAAAGCTCGCATATTTACCTGAGACTTCCAAACTTTCTGCAGAGCATCTGTCAAAACATGTATCTTTTTTCGATCTGTTTTATAGTCCTCTATCTTTTCCGATTCTTTTATCTTTATGTCATTTATGCCCTGCAATATCATATTATCAGCAACCGAAAAATCGCTTTAGGAACCAGAATTTTTCAAGCGCTTCTATCCGCGCCCTATTCCTATTTTCTGGATAGCAAAAAATCGGCCATGCAGGATGCAATCATTCAAGAGTCCTATAACGTTTCTTTTTATCTTCTAACCAGTTTTTTTAATTTATTTCGGTGTGTCTTTTTAATTATTATAACGGCCTCTTTTATTTTATACACCGATATTCTGCTTGCCAGCCTCGCAATTCTATTTTTGGGTGTTTCTTGCGGATTCTATATGGTAATGCGAAGCAAATACATGGAAAAAATCGGCCGAGACACCAATATCTACCGGAAAAAAACGATACAAATTACCAACGAAACATTGAACGCCATCAAAGAAATGAAAATATACCACTGTATGGAATACTTCCAGGCTTTACTGCATAATACATTAAAACAAAGCAGTATCAATGAAGGGAAAACACTATTCAACACTCAAATACTATGGCCCGCACTTGAAACCTTTACCATCCTTTCTTTAATCGGTTCAATTTTAATCACCCTTTGGCACACCAAACAGTCCCCACTCGCGCTTGCTCCATCCCTGGCGCTACTGACCGTTGCCCTCGTTCGAATCAAAGCCTTTTTATCCGAAAGCATGCTTTCCATAAATTACATGCTGTTTTATAAAAAAGATTTTGCCCATATCTATCAAATCCTACATACCTACTATCACCCAGAAAAAGCATCAAAAGAAAACCTTCCAAAAATAGACTTTAACTCTTTACAGATTCACAATCTTTCTTTTACCCATAAGAATGCCGCAAAGAAAACCCTATCAAAAATCAATTTATCCCTGCATAAAGGACAATCCATTGCGATTATCGGTGCCACCGGCTGTGGAAAAAGCACTCTGCTAAATCTAATTCTAGGATTACTTGATCCTGATTCCGGCGAAATCACCATTAACCACCAGCCGATCCAAGAAATAAAAGACAGATGGCAAATCAGCCTTGGCTATGTTCCACAAAATATTCCCCTCTTCGATGACACCATTCAAAAAAACATAACACTCGGCGTTTTTAATAAAGAACGCGATCAGAAATACCTCAATGAAATAATTAAAACAGCACAGCTGTCGGCCTATATTAAAAGCCTTCCAAAGAAAGAAAATACCATCGTCGGTGACCAGGGAATACGGATTTCCGGCGGGGAACGCCAACGCATCGGCCTTGCGAGGGCTCTTTATCGAAACCCCGAAGTGCTAATCCTTGATGAAGCCACATCCGCGTTAGACGAAGAAACAGAAAAAGCTGTCACCGCGGCCATCCATAATAACCACAACACGCAGGCCCAAATTATTGTTGCCCACAGGTTGTCCACCATCCAAAAATGCGATATTATTTTAAAAATGGCAGATGGCACCCTTACTCTACAGGAAAGAGACCAATAAATAATTTTCGAAACACGGCATTTTTACGTTCAAAAGAGTGCTCTAAAAATCCGGACAAATCCCCTTCAGCAGTCAAACCTATATTTTTTTCAAAAAAAGATCAAAAAAACACAATATTCAACTTGAAAACAAAAATTAAGGGCCTATATTTATCAGCACGTCACGAATAAATCATTTGTTGATAAATTCAAGATGCGAGATTTCAATTAAACGATGGGATGGTAGCTCAGTTGGTAGCAGCATCGCACTTTTAATGCGGGGGTCCCGGGTTCGAGTCCCGGCCATCCCACCACATCGTTTTTCCTCGCCGTTTTATGCGGCGTTTTTTTTGGTAACCAATGCCTTGAAGACTGGTAAAACAGAAGACATCAAGCTTTAGTAAGGTGGAAATATGAGTAAAGTATGTGACATTTGCGGTAAGCACAAAGCATTTGGCGGCCACATTACCCGTCGTGGTTTAGCTAAGAAAAAAGGCGGAATTGGTATGCATGTTGTTAAGAACAACAAACGTACTTTCAGCCCCAATTTACAAAGCGTTAAAGCCATTGTAAATGGTGGTGTTGTTCGCCTCAAAGTTTGCACAGCCTGCCTCCGCTCAAATAAAGTTGTCAAAGCTTAATTTGACTGATTCACGGCTGACAATCGAACATTGTGTTCAAGCATAGTAGTCTTTAAGCCGGAAGCATGGATTTTCGTTTTAGTGAGCGGATGCAGTTTTTTTCTGCGTCCGCTTTTTTATTTATCGCAGACTAATTTATAAAAGAGAACCATTATGCGCAAACTCACAGAATATACTCCCGAACGCATTCTTATTTCTCCCTCCATTTTAGCAGCGGACTTTGCTGTTCTTGGAACAGATGTCACGGCCGTATCGAACGCCGGAGCAGACTTGATCCATGTGGATATCATGGATGGGCACTTTGTTCCAAATATATCATTTGGCCCGGGAATCACCAAAAATATTCGCCCTTATTCCAAACTTCTTTTTGATGTACATTTAATGATAAGCAATCCGGATCAATATTTAGAAGAATTTGCAAAAGCAGGCGCCGATCATATCACAATTCACCAGGAAAGCAACGGCGATACCCAAAAGACCCTGGATGCAATTCATAAACTCGGGTGCACCGCTGGCATCACACTTCGTCCCGGAACGCCCGTAGAAGTCCTTTATCCGTATCTTGATCAAGTAGAGATGGTATTAGTTATGACCGTTGAGCCCGGTTTTGGCGGACAATCTTTTATGCGGGACCAGTTATCAAAAATAGAAGCCCTTCACTCGCGTATCGCCAAAATGAAAAAAAACATCCACCTTGAAGTTGATGGCGGCATAACTTTGGAAACAGCACCATTAGCAATCAAAGCAGGTGCTAATGTCCTTGTTGCAGGAAGCAGTATTTTCAAGGCAAAGGCATCGAAAAGCGATACTATTAATCAATTAAAACACAGTTAATTAAACACAGTTAATTAAAAAAATATTACGAATCCAATTGAAAGGCTAACCACATGATGATTTCCCGTTTTAACCGTTATTTTGCAAAACACGGTCGCATTACGTACATTCTTCTTGGAATAATTATCAGTTTTATTTTTGTTATTTTTGTTACTCCAGGCGATGTTTTCAGCAACCGTTCCAACGGCCCCTCCAGTTTTGGCACAATGTACGGCAAAAAATTAAAGAAGCAAAAAATAACGAAAAGCATGAGCGAGACTTATATTGCTCTTTGCATCAAATACCCGCAGATATTAAAGCGGCAGCTGGACAACGATATTTTGCTTTCTGAAACGCTTCGGCGCATGCGTGCTTTACACGAGGCCGAAAAATTAAATATTACCGATGTCCGTGAAGAAGAAATAGCAGAGGCCATTCATCAAGCCCCTTTGTTTAAAGAAAAAGACAGCTTTTCATTAAAGGCTATGCAGAGTTTTATAGAGAATTATCTTCGTCCTCACAATTTAACAGCACGGGATCTTGATCGGTTAACCAAAGAAAATATAATCATAGACCGATTGGAAAAGCATGCGACAAAAGACTGCAAAGCCAATCCTTTAGAAGTCCGTTCTTATATTGAACAATACAAAATTCAGTATGCCGAATATCCAATAGACATTGAAAAAGATTCCGAAATTTCGTCAAAAGACATCACGGAATACTTTCAAAAACGCAGCGCAGAAGTCGCAATGCCAGACACAAAATCCGCAATTGTTGCAAGCTTTTTAGTCCGCGATGTTCAGGCAAAATTAGACGCAAAAGACTGCCCAAAACAATTAAAGAAAGAACTTGAGCCCACAGAAGAAGACCTGAAAAAACAATATAAGAATGGGGCAAAAAGCATCTACAAAGCCAAAACATTCGTGCAAGCAAAACCAGCGATTTATTCTACGCTTCTCAACCGTAACATTCGCAGATACCTAAACATCAAAGCAGCATCCCTATCCAGCAAATTTGCCGCCGTCAAGAAGGGAAAAGCAAAAGCCGCACAAGAGAATGAATTTCGAGCGGCAGCTGTTAAAGCCCGTGCTGAAATCAAAGAGACGCCCAAATTTCATCGGATCGAAGATATGAATTTTGCACAGCACGGCAAGAATCTCGCCCAGACTATTTTAGGCATGGATACGGTTGGCGAAGTCTCAGGCCCCATTGCTGAAGCAAGCGGCATCTCCGTTGCCTTTCTAAAGTTGGCAAACAAAACGCCCGTTCCAAAAAAGATAGACTCCGAAGTCCGCACCATTATCAACGAGCAGCTTACCGATGAAAGAGCGATGATTTTCTACAAAGAAAACCTAACCCCTTATATAAAAATTGCGCCAAACACCAAAACCTATACAGACTTAGCGCAAAACAAAATTCAAGAACTGCAAAACGATATAAACATGAACGACAATGAAAAACAAATTGCTTATGCAGAATACCGAAATTATCTAGAGCAGCACATTTTCCCATTCTATACTCCAGAACAACGAAGCTTGGTGTTAGTATCTTTCGCTCCAGAAAAATACACAAAAGGCATCAAAGTCACACCAGAAGAACTGCAGGCAGCTTATAAAAAGAATGCGAAAGAATACCTCAAACAAGAAGTCAAACTCGCTAAAATTGAACTGCAAATAAAGGGACTCGACAAAAAAGCAGTCGATGCTAAAAAAGCTGCCTTAGCCGATGTTCTAGAAAAGATGACAAAGGGCGAAAGCTTCGAAAAACTAGCTACCAAAATCAGTGAAAATAAAAAAATCATCGATACCGAATATGTAAATGTCACGACACTGCATAAAATGGTTCGAGAAGCCGCCGCCAAACTGAAAAAAGGCGAAGTCAGCGGAATTATTAATACCGGCAACACACTTTACATGATAAAGATGCTTGAAAACCGAAACGGCCGAACACTGGAGATGGTAAAAGAGGAACTGACAAAACAAATTATTGAAGAAAAAAGCATCTTACTGGCCAATGAAGCCGCAGCAGGATTTGCCGATAAAACAAGCGACGCATGGTGGAGTAATAGCAAAAAACAGTCCCCAGAAGCACCAGAAAAAATATTCAAAGATATTGCAAACAAGGATCCGAAAACCCATATTGACGATATCCAGAATATAAATAGCTACAGCTATTTTACTCCATCGATTGGAAGAGATCAAGCTCTTTCTGAAGCCGTCTTTAGCTTAAAATCTGATGCACCGGTATCTACTGCAATAAAGGGGAGCAAGGGTTCTTACGTAGCATTGCTGTTAAATAGCACCGCGCCCTTCATACAAGACCCCACCAAAGACACCAATACAAAACGGACACTTAACCGCGTTTATCGCCGTTCTGTCGCGATGGAAAAGGTGCAGGAAAAAGTAGAGGCTGATTCTGCTCGAATTCTTCAGGCGCTTAAAACAGACAAGGATTTGAACAAAGCTGCGGCGCCGGTGAAATTTAAATCGATTCCTGAATTTGGACGGATGGCATCCGGGAAATTAAGCAAGGAAACTGGTATTATTAGTGCGGATGTAACATTAAGCGCATTAAACAAAACGGATATTCATCATTTTATTCCTGCGCAAGAGACTCGCCAAGGGTACGTCCTGATTTATTTAGAAGGCAAAACAATTCCAGATAATGAGCAGACGAAATCGATGCAGGAATACTTTGAGAACAACCTCAAGAGCCGTGCTGAGCAGAAGGCCATTATGCAGCTTTATCAGCGTCTTGAGATAGAATCCAATACCCAGCTAATTGATGGGCTTCTAAAAAAATAGTTTTAATCATTCTTCCCCGGTATTTTACAGATACCGGGGTTTTTTAATCTCAAAAAATAGTCTTTTCGTCACCTAAAAACAATCCACATAACTAAAATTCATTTTTAAAATTATTATATCGAGAGTGCTACCCCATGAATATTCCAACATCTTCAACTCGACGAACCGCTCACGCCTCTGCCCTGATTCCTTTTGGAATTTTTCTTGTTTTCTATTTTGGGCTTTCACTCTATTGGGGTGATTTCTACAAAGTACCCATGCCGGTAGCCTTTATTGTTGCGGCAGCTGCCGCCTTTTTCCTCAACAAAAGTGTTAAACTAAAAGACAAAATTGAAATTTTTGCCCAGGGCATGGGCGATATTGATATTATGATGATGTGTTTTATTTTTATTTTAGCAGGCGCTTTTGCTAAAACTGCGAATGAAATGGGAGCCGTAAAAGCAACCGTCAATATTGCGATGACCTTTATTCCGTCGCATCTTCTTATCATTGGATTGTTTTTTGTCTCCTGCTTTATTTCAATTTCCATTGGCACCTCGGTTGGAACCATCGCCGCCCTTACGCCCATCGCCATGGGCTTTGTAATGGAAGCGCACTTATCCGGCGCTCTTTGCCTGGGCTCGGTCATCGGTGGCGCCATGTTTGGGGACAACTTATCCATGATTTCAGATACCACAATTGCCGCAACACGGACACAGAAAGTAGGGATGGATCAGAAATTCAAAGAAAATATCTATGTTGTTATACCAGCAGTTGTTTTAACGACCATCGCATATTTATTCTTTAACCAACAGATCAGCATTGAGCAAAAAACCACAATTGCAGCAGTTGACTGGGTGAAACTTATTCCCTATATCGTTGTTTTGATTCTTGCCATTTCCGGAAAAAATGTCATGGCGGTACTAATGATCGGCACACTGATTGCCGGCATCATCGGTATGGTATACCATGTGTTTGACTTCAGCGGATTCTTATCGGCCATGGGCGCCGGCGCATTAAGCATGTCTGAGACGCTGATTGTTGCATTGTTATCCGGCGGATTATTAAGAATCGTGCGCTACAACGGCGGTATTGAATACTTACTAGAAAAGATTGAAAAGCATATTCATGGCACCAAAGGCGGCGAGATGGGAATTGCCGCTCTTTTAGCTGCCGTCAATATTTTCACAGCGAACAACACTGTTGCGATTGTGATTGTAGGCCCTGTAGCGCATGACATTTCCAAAAAATATCATATTCGTCCTTCTCGGACGGCCAGTATTTTAGATACAACCAGTTGCATTGTTCAAGGGATGCTTCCTTATGGAGCGCAGGTTCTTGTTGCCATCGGTCTCGCCACACAGATGAATTACAAGATTTCGGCGATGACGGTTATCAGCTATTTATGGTACCCCTACTTTTTAGCATTAATAATGATACTTTCTATTTCCTTCGGCTATCCCAAGCGACTAAATAAATCAAAAGTAAAAACCGCGGAAGAGCAATAATTTATAAAGAATCAGCGTTGTTTATCTGGTATTTTCTTTATAAAAGATTAAATTAACAGGTGTTTTACATCGGTCATTAATAATAAAAGGGGACATCGTTTATGAAGCATTCTTTTTTTCTAAAATATCTTTTAGTATTTTCTTTTTTAGCGATCAGTTTATTTGCTGGAAAAATTAAACTGGAAGATGGACGCGTGTTTGAAGGAGAGATCATTCAAAAAAACAATACTGTTACCATTATTCAAAACAACAAAATTTTTCAATTCAACAAAAAGGAGATCCAAGAAATGAATGGTCAACCATTAGCCAAAGAAAAAAATCCAGTGATTCGCATTGCCACCACCAAAGGCGATATTTTAATAGAACTATTTGAAGATGAAGTTCCAAATACCGTTGCGAATATGATTACATTAGCCGAAGCCGGTTTTTACAAGGGGATGAGTTTTCATCGTATTATCAGTGGTTTCATGGTTCAGGGAGGGTGTCCCTATTCAAAACGCGATGCAAATGGCACACCGGGAACCGGTGGTCCAGGCTATCGTTTTGCCGATGAATTCAGCCCAGTCCTGAAACATGACTCCCGCGGAATCCTTTCCATGGCTAATTCTGGTCCTAATTCCAATGGCAGCCAATTCTTTATCACCTTTACCCCTACGCCACATCTGAATGGCCATCACGCTGTCTTTGGCAAGATCATTTCCGGCATGGATGTCTTGGACAAACTGGAAGAAATCGGCACCACCAGCGGTAAGCCCTCCGAAAATGTCCAGTTTAATATTGAAGTTGTTTCAAAACGAGACCATGAATATACCGTAAAAAAACTCCAATAAAGCAACAAAAAAGATAAAATGAGGCGCTTCTCCTTTTTAACAGCACCTCGTTTTTGTTTCTTCTTTACCAATTCCGCTATCCCAGAGAATTTTGACGTGAAAAATCCTTTCAAAACATATTTCAGCATCGCATTTTGTACAGTCCTAATTCTAATGCTTTCGTCCTGTCTTAAACAGAACCTTCCCCCATTCTTTGCAACAGACAAGAATGGGCAAATTATTAACAATATGATGGATTTATCCCTCGAAGCACGCTATTCTATGCTGGAGTGGTATAAAACAGCACCCTTTATTTCTGAAAATTATAAGATAAAAAACTCTTTGTTAGATTCAGAACAACAACAGGTCCTGCAAAAACTAAGACTCCAAAACTCAGGAAAGCTCTCTCAACAATTTCCAAATTTGATTACCATGGACACGACGGGGTCCTTTCGCTTTTCGCCGACTTATTTTACCGACAACACATTATCAAAAGACTCACAGAATATTCTAAAAAAACTCCGGAATCAATTACTCCGCGCCAATGAAATCATAATTCCTATTAAAGAATGCCGGCAGAAACTCCAAACACTAGATTCTAAAAATGCCGAAGCATTTGCTGTTTGGGCAAAGAAACACAATAACAGCCTAAAAAATGATGCGCTGATTTTGCAAGAAAAGCTTCACGAGTTAGACAAAATTCAAGATGCGCTGATTTTGCAAAAACGCACCCAAGACACTCTTTCAGAAGCAGAAGCACTGCGAAAAAGCGGAAATGGCGTAAAAGCCCTCGATTTATTACAGGAATTTCAAAAAGAAAATATCGGGGATCAGAGTCTGTCTCTTATCGGTGACACAACCACACTGGCAAAATTTGAAGACACCATCCAAAATTTACCAGGGCAATTTATTCAACAGATTCTGACTCAAAAAGAGCACCTTCTTTCCGCAGAATTAACACGCCTCCCCCTCGATGCCACGCCCGATGAAAGCCGTGAAATTTTTCTTAATTCCACAGAATTTTCTTTCTCGGGGATGCTAAAAATATGGCTTGAAGACAACCGCTTTCAATCCGTTTTGAAAAACACCGCAGAACGTCGATCCAATCTTATTCAACAAATCGCCACACTGCGCATGAAATTATGGCAACACACGCTGAAGCAAAACGCCGACCTCAATCACTTCTGGGATACTTACCTGCAATTTCAAAAAATAAACGACGAAATAAAAATTCAAGAACAAAAAAACTATCTGATTTATGCTCGAACTTTTCCTCAAAAAGATACCCCGCAAAGCATTCTTAGCAACGTAAAAGAAAATCTCTTTTCCGAATATCTCAAAATACTCCCCCAAGCAGCAAACTATTACCTGACCATCGGCGAAAAACACAGCAATATCACAAACAAACACGGCATCGCACTACTTATCACAAAGATGCTCCAAAAAATGTTCGAACCCGTTACAGAAAAAACTATCACAACACATAGCATTTCCGAATTTACAACAAGAATATTGGCCCTCCAACAAAAATCACTGCTCTTCCTTCAAAAAGAAAACCTCAGCCATAAACTCATCCTTCATGATCTATCTTCCCCCACTCCCGGACTCGGCATGAGCTATACACGCGATCTCGATCATATAATGCAAAAAATAATCGTCGCCGCAGACCTGCCAGTGCAAATCATGGTGATCAACGACTTCTCCCAAGCAAGAGACCAAGACTACATCATCTTCGGGGGCGTAATCGCCAGTTATGACGGCAGCGAAACCATCGAACGACAAAATATCCGAACCGCTTTAAAATATGACGAAATAACCAAAAGCGACAACCCTTTTTATCTCGAAAACGCAAAAAAAGACAGCGCTGCAAATCAAAAATTTCCCACAATTTATGAGCAAAAGGTATTTGAACAAATTATTCGCATGAATGAAATTGAACGCCTTGCACACCTGCGAATTTTCTTCAACGTGAAAGGCCCAGGCGTTAACAACGTCATTGAAATCAATGAATTCTACAGCAAAAAATTTCTCGTTGAACAATCCCATCCCATCAATGACTGCCACTTAAAAAAGGTCCTCCATGGCTATAATAAAACCGGCATGCAGCTTACGCCATCAGCGCCTGTCAGCCTAGAAAATGACCGCGTTTGGAGCACCGGCGAATTACTGGATTTGGCGCGCAAAGACAGCCTCAAAATGCTGGCAATGAAAATTCTCTACCACCTTAGTACTTATCCGCTCTTTTTAGCCCAGGAAGCATCCGAGACAATTCATGCCGATAAACTGGAAGCCGGCACAGAACTCTGGGGCGTTTGTGCAGCCGCCTGCAACAATCTTAACACCCCCCAAAAAATAACAACCATTATCACGCCAGAATTTACCCCGCCTGCCAAATGCTATGCTGAAAATATAAAAGATTTTACAATCTTGCAGGAAAATCTGAATAATCTGAATTGTACCCTATATCCAAGGGCTTTTGCTGCTCTTAATCAATATCTTAAGACTCAATAAAAACGGAGTCTTGACATCCATAAAATAAAATAACCCCAAAACAAGGATAAAAAAAATGGCTAATGTAGCCCCGTTTGCAGCTTATATTTCTGAAGGAGCAACTGCTCCAATCGTTGCAACCCTGCCCTATGATGTAATGAACCGCAAAGAAGCCGCCGCAATGGCAAAAAAGAACCCCGACAGCTTCTTACATATAACCCGCTCTGAAATCGATCTTCCTGATTCAACAGACGCATACGCACCAGAAGTCTATAATAAAGCACGCGAAAATTGGCTCAAACTAAGCCAATCTGTTCTTCACAAAGATACAACCCCCGGATATTATGTCTATTCCCTCGTTATGAATGGAAAGCGCCAAACCGGTATTGTTGCTGCAGCATCAGTCGAGGACTATAACAACAATATTATTCGCAAACATGAACGCACCCGCAAAGAAAAAGAAGATGACCGCACCCGTCATATCAGCACGCTCCGAGCTCAAACCGGCGCTGTTTTTCTCACCTATCGCGATTCCAATGCCATTAATAGTATTGTCGCCGACACCATGAAGACGGCCCCCGCTTTTGATTTTACCGCAGAAGACGGCATCCAGCACACCGGTTGGCGCGTCCCAGCAGAAAAGACGGCCGAATTAAAAAAGGCCTTTGAGGATGTCCCGTTGCTATACATTGCCGATGGGCATCACCGTGCTGCAAGTGCAAGCCGTACTCAGGCCTATCTTGCTCAGAAGAATAATGTCGGCGAAGCCGACACCTTTTTATCGGTTATTTTTCCAGCTGGTCAGCTTCACATTCTCGCCTATAACAGAGTCCTTTTTAACCTCAATGGTCTTACCGCAGAAGCGTTTTTAAGCAAAGTTCGGCAAGCCTGCACGCTAACACCAGAAGCCCCCCCTATTCCAGATACTCCGGGAACGGTCAGTATGTTTTTTGACAAAAAGTGGTGGAAGCTCCAATTGCGCACAAATGCCAACGCCAATGCCATTGAGCAACTTGATGTAAGCATGCTTCAAAATCAGATTTTGCAGCCGATTCTAGGTATTGATGATCCCCGCACCGATAAGAACATTGACTTTGTTGGTGGGATACGCGGCACCATTGAACTTGAGAAGCGTGTTCTCTCTGGGGAGTGCAGCGTTGCTTTTTCAATGGTTCCAACCACTGTAGAACAGCTGATGGACATCGCGGATAAGAATGCGATTATGCCGCCAAAATCAACATGGTTCGAGCCAAAACTCCGAGATGGTCTTTTTGTTCACGAGATTTAATAAAAAAAGCGGGCACTTTTTTAAGGGAACAAAAAAAAAAGCGCCCGCTTTTTTATTCCGTTGATCCTTCTTACTGAATTCTAATTATTTTAGTTTCATTATGGGAAATAGCTTCATGAAAGCTGAAAAAAAATATGATTTTCGCAGCCGTTTAGACAATATTCACTTTTTGAATCGGCGTAATACATCCGCTGTTAAACTGCCGAACGAATTTGAATTATGCGATCATATTACAATTTCAATTCCCAATTTAACAAATCAAACCATCACCCATGCAGCAGAGGACTTACAGGACTACCTGTTAAAATCCATGGGAATCAGTGCTAGAATTGTCTGCAATGATTTAAAAGCGGATATCTGCATGGGCCAAGATGCCGCTGCGGTTCAATCCGAAGGCGGTTATCGCTTTACGGTAACCGAAAAACAAATTTTTCTTACAGGTAACGAAGCAAAAGGCATTTTCAACGCATCGATTCATTTGGAAGATTTACTGAATTTACGCGAAGCGCCCTATTTAACGCCACAATCCGAAATTCATAAAAAATTATTTACTCCGCGAATGGTTCATTCCGGCTGGGGAATAGACCTTTTTCCCGACAGTCATTTAAATGCAATGGCGCATGCCGGCTTTGATACTGCGGTTGTTTTTATAACGGCTATTGACCACACCAATACGGCTGTACTGGATATCAACAACCTGATTCATCGAGCCGCTATTTACGGTATTGATGTCATGCTCTACAGCTATTTTTCCGCATATAAACACCCGAATGACGAGAATGCCCAAGCATTTTTTGATCAAATTTACACCAAATTATTTGAATATTACCCCGACGCCAAAGGCATTATGCTGGTTGGAGAATCCGCCGATTTTCCAAGCAAGGATCCCCGCGTTTGTCAGGGTGACGGCTTCACAGACAGCATTCCATCAGTCAAGCCAAGACCAGGCTGGTTTCCCTGCCGCGATTATCCGGCATGGCTGACATGCGTTTCAAAGGCCATCCGAAAAGCAAAACCAGACGCACTCATCATTTTCAACACTTATAACTGGGGATGGACCGAAAAGAACCTCCGAAAAGAATTTCTACAAAAATTTCCAAAAGATATTATTCTGCAAGTCACTTTCGAAATATTCAAAAAAATAATGCGCGAAAATCAGACATGCTGCATTATGGATTACACGATTTCAACCGCAGAGCCGGGATTCTATTTTACCAGCGAATGTAAAATGGCCAGCGAGCTTGGCATAAAACTTCTCGCTACCGCCAATACGGCCGGAGCTACATGGGATTTTGGAACTATCGCCCATGTCCCTGTTCCTCAACAATGGATACGAAAATTCAAGCATTTGGACAATGCCCGAAAAACTTGGGGACTATCCGGTCTCTATGACAACCACCATTACGGCTGGGAACCATCGGTTATAACCGACCTTGGGCGCGCCTTTTTCTGGAGCCCCCAAATAGAACCGGAAACGCTTTTGCCCAAACTAGCTAGACGCGATTTTGGGCATGGTGCCGCCAACGTCTTGGCGGCATGGGATAAATGGAGCAAAGCCATTCAGCATTACACCGCAACAAATGAAGACCAGTATGGTCCTTTCCGTGTGGGGCCTTCCTATCCCTTTATTTTTCATCCGAATATTACTCGTACAATGTCTGCAAAAGAAATAACGTTTCCAACACAAAAGGACGCTCATTTTGGTAACCGTATTATTAAAACAATGTACCAGCCATATGAAAACAATGCCCAAGTACCAGGGTCTATTCGTATTCGGTTCGAAATTCGTTCCTTAGAAAAAATGAAAGATCTTTGGCAAGAAGGCCTCGCAATTATGGCAGAAGCTCTCCCCCAAATAGAAAGCCGCAAAAAAGAAAATCTTGAATCTGAGATTAATCGCGGGCAGTATATTTTAACGAATATACAAACCACGCTAAATATGAAGCACTGGTATTTGTTAAATATTACGTTACTCAACGCTTCCACACCTCAAGAATGTCAGGATATCATTACTAAAATAAGAATTGTAGCCCAAGGCGAAATCGACAATGCGAAGCGTGCCATTCCCTGTGTGGAACGAGATTCTCGCCTGGGATGGGAA
>Ga0172377_10000172_pt1 | contig 56137 bp, 47 predicted proteins | sample Pumphouse3metaG_FD_119749 | JGI IMG/M metagenome (GOLD analysis project Ga0172377, IMG submission 119749) | Leachate microbial communities from a municipal landfill in Southern Ontario, Canada - Pumphouse #3 metaG | ecosystem: Engineered > Solid waste > Landfill > Unclassified | place: Canada...
ACGCCATCTGCAAAGCTTACTGATACATGGGCGCTTGATTATAGTGATTATCCGAGCTCGGCAGGTTTTTCAATGAATGATGGTGACGTGGACACGGAAAAGTATACAGAAGGCATATATGTCGGATACCGTTACTTTGATACCTTCGGGAAGAATGCTCTATACGGCTTCGGATATGGGCTGTCATATACCGGCTTTGATATAAGGACTATAGGAATCACTCATTATGATCTTGGCAATGATGATCCGCATATCGGGATAAAGGTGAGCGTTACGAATACGGGCAGAACATACAGCGGGCGTGAGATAGTTCAGGTCTATGTTTCATGTCCACAGGATGGCATGCCGAAGGAATTCAGAAGGCTTGCGGCATTTGTGAAGACAGGGCTGCTGGCACCCGGTGAAACAGAGGAAACTGAGGTCATGTTCCCTCTGACATCACTGGCATCATATGATGAAAAGATACCGGGATGGGTGATCGAAAAAGGCCTGTATGAAGTCTTCGTGGGAGACAGCCTTGGATCATCCGTAATGCAGGCAGTGATAGAAGCTGACAGTGACATAATTACAGTGAAGACCGGGCATATATGCGCTCTGGAAGATGGCATGGAACTTGAGGAGCTCTCTGCGCCTTCTGATGAAGTCAGCAGCAGAAGACAAATATGTCTTGACAGGTTCGAAGCAGACAAGAGCGTATCGGTCAACAAAGTCACTATTCATGACTTTGACATGAAGACAAAGGAAGTCATATATGATGGTGCTTACGGTAATGTCGGTGCAGGAACTGAAGAACTGGTGGACAGCCTGACAGAAGATGAGCTGATAAGACTTGCCGCGGGTGATATAAGCAAAGGGCAGGGCAATCTTGGCAATGCCGGAGTCAGGGTGCCGGGGTCGGCTGCACAGACGAGCAGCTGCGCAGCGGAGAAAGGAATCGGAGATATGGTCCTTGCCGATGGACCGGCAGGCCTGCGGCTGGGCAGGACATATGAAGTGATTGATGGGAATCCTGTCAGCGCTCCGATCGAGAAATCAATGGATGACGGGTTCTTCTACCGTGGCAGTGATAAAGCAGGCCAAAACACAACTATACGTTATCAGTACTGTACTGCAATACCTGTGGGGACACTTCTTGCACAGACCTGGGATATTGATATGGTAAAGGAATGCGGGAGAGCGATATCTGATGAGCTTGAGATATACGGAGTTACACTGTGGCTCGCGCCCGGGATGAACATACACAGAAATCCCCTGTGTGGAAGGAACTTTGAGTATTACTCGGAAGATCCTGTCCTTTCAGGAATGATGGCCGCGGCTATGACGAACGGTGTACAGACATTGAAGAGCCACGGAACGACGATCAAGCATTTTGCCTGCAATAATCAGGAGAACAACAGGATGGGCACAGATTCTGTGGTGTCGGAGAGAGCGCTCCGTGAAATATATCTGAAAGGTTTTGAGATCGCAGTGGAGACTTCCCAGCCATTGGCTATAATGACCAGCTATAACAAGGTCAACGGAATACATGCGGCTAATAACTATGACTTTTGTACAAAAGCCGCGAGATGCGAGTGGGGCTTCAAAGGTCTCATAATGACGGACTGGACGACGACCATGAACGGCCCTGACTGCACAGCAAGCGGCTGTATGAGAGCTGGCAATGATCTTGTCATGCCGGGCTGCCAGGGAGATCTTGATAACATTAGGGAAGAACTGGATTCAGGAAAGCTCGATATGAAAGATCTGAAACGATCAGTGGCAAGAACTGCCAGTGTTATACTTAAGGCGGCAGGCCGGTAAGGCTCTGTGCCAGACATGCTTTACAAATTCTTATTTGGAGATAACACTATTTATGAATATGGCATCAACGCTCCTCGTTCAGGTCTTTATTATGTTCCTTCTTGCCGGAGTGGGCTTTATTATGGCAAAGACGGGAAAGATATCTGATGAAGGCAGTAAAACACTTGGAAATATTTTGATTTATCTTTCACTCCCATGCGTTATAATCAGCGGCTTCCAGATAGAAAGAACTGCGCAGAACATTTCAAAACTCGTGATCAGCGCCGCACTTGCGGCACTGATTCTCGTTGTGTCAGCAGGGGCTGCAAAGCTGGCGTTCAGGAAAGATCCGATGGCTGCTTTTGCCGGGGCTTTTTCAAACCCCGGATTTTTTGGTGTGCCGCTGATTCTTGCATGTCTGAATCAGGAGGCGGTTTTTTATGTAGCTGCTTTTATAGCTCTGCTGAACATGGGTCAGTGGACTTATGGAAGATCTCTTATTTCTGGAGAAAAGCATAAAATATCTTTCAGAACAATCATTACTGCGCCGTTCATGACAGCGATATTAATCGGATTGTTCTTTTTCCTGACTGGAGTAAAGATTCCTGGCGTTATTGGAAAATGCATTTCATATATCGGCGGAATGAACACACCGATAGCAATGTTCACTATAGGCATATACCTGAACAAAGTAGACTTTCGCAAAATGGTGTGCAAAGTACAGCTTCACCTTGTGGCACTTATAAGGCTGATAGTAGTTCCACTGATAACAATTGCCATACTGTCATTCCTGCCATCATATCTTAATGACATGCGCCTGGCGATTCTTATTGCAGCGGCATGCCCGGTCGGATCAAATGTGGCCGTATATGCTGACCTGCATAATAAAGACTATCCATATGCGGTCGAGATGGTTGTGGTTTCTACTATGTTTTCAATTATTACAATGCCTCTTATAGTTCAGCTGGCGAGCATGGTATGGAACGTGAACTGATATGCTAAATTATGTTCATGCCCAGAGAAAAGTGTAAATATTCAGGAGAAGGAAAACAAACTATGGAAAAGCAATTTGCCTGTGATGACAGGACTGCTGTAGTTGATACAGATAAAGGCAGGATACGCGGATATCAGTATAAAAACATGAGTATATTTAAGGGTGTTCCCTATGCACAGGCCAAAAGGTTCCACAGGCCGGTTCCGGTTGAAGCCTGGGAGGGCATTAAGGATGCAACTAATTATGGCTATGTATGCCCGCTCCTGAGTAATGATAAGCCACAGGGAGAACTCAGGGTGCCTCACAGATATTGGCCTGCTGATGAGAATTGCCAGAATCTTAATATCTGGACGCCCGCATGTGATGGCGCAAAGCGGTCGGTTATGTTCTGGCTTCACGGTGGCGGTTATTATGCAGGATCATCAATCGAGCAACTTGCCTATGAAGGCGAGAATATGTGCGCATATGGCGATGTTGTAGTCGTGTCGATAAATCACCGGCTCAACATAGCAGGGTATTTTGATGTGTCAGATTTTGGCTCTGAATATGAAAACTCAGGGAATGCCGGAGGAGATGATATTATTGCAGCCTTACGGTGGACACATGACAATATTGCAAAATTCGGAGGTGACCCGGATAACATAATAGTATTTGGACAATCTGGTGGAGGAGCAAAAGTAACTACGCTGTTACAGACTCCTGATGCAGATGGATTGTTTGCCAAAGGAATCAATATGAGTGGGGTCATAGGCCCTGTTCTTGCAGACAGCACGGGAAGCGGCAGGGAACTTGCTGAGGCGGTCATGAAAGAACTTGGGATCAGTTCAATAGTAGAACTGGAAAACGCGCCATGGACGGAGTTTGTTACTGCATACAATAAAGTAAAGCCTGAATTTGAGAAGGCAGGGAAATACGTTGGATGCACTCCACACCCCAACAGATTTTATAAGGGGGAACCCGTGATAAACGGATTCAGGCCGGAAAACGCAGAGATTCCAATGATGATTGGAAGTGTCTTTGGAGAGTTTGCATCATTTACAGCGCCAATGTCTGACAGGAACAAAATGAGTGAATCTGAACAGATGAAGGCAGTAGAAGGCTTTTTTGGAAAAGAAACGGCAGGGAAACTTATCCAGCTGTTTACAAAAGCATATCCTATGCGACAGATAGTCGATATTTTCAGACTTGATTATATATTCAGGAGTCCTGAAATTGAATATATCAGAAAAAGAGCCGGACTTAACAATTGTACATATTCATATCTCTTCAATCTTGATCAGCCGATTGACGGGGGCTCAACACCATGGCATTGCAGTGACATACCATATGTTTTCCATAATACTGAGCTGGTTCCATCAACGCAGAGAGCAGGAGTTACAGAACGTATAGAGAAAGAGATCTTCGAGAGTGTTATGTCATTTGCAAGAACAGGAAGACCTGGCATGAAGGATATTCCGGATTGGACAAGCAGTACCGGCTCAGAGGAATACACAATGATTTTTGATGAAAAGACCCGATTGGCTAAGAACTTTGATCATGAGCTTCAACCAGTATTTGCAACAGAGATGGGACCGAAATTTGCTGAGCTGATGTCAGGACATATACAACATTAGAAAAACGAGTTATAAATGAACTGACAGAACAGGGAACCTGTTCAGTATTCCCAGATAGAAAGTCCACAATAATGCAAATGAAATCACGTGCAAAATCAACAACGAGAGATATGACGGAAGGGAACATTGCAAAGCTGATCCTGCAATTTGCTCTTCCGCTTATGCTCGGCAATATTTTCCAGATGCTGTACAATACCGTAGATTCGATAGTCGTCGGCAATTTTGTCGGAACGCAGGCGCTGGCAGCGGTTGGATCAACGACCATGATAATAAATATGGCCGTTTTTTTCTTCAACGGTTTTTCTGTAGGTGCAGGCGTGGTCATAGCCCGCTATTTTGGCGCCGGTGACAAGAATAACCTGCACAAAGCAGTCGAAACGACCATGGCTGTCACATTTGTTTTCTGCGCGGTGTTTACTGTTGCAGGTATAATGGGCGTTGAACCGATGCTGAGGTTCATGGCAACGCCGGATGAAGTCATGGATGAAGCGACTGTCTATCTTAGAATTTACTTTGCGGGCATTGCGGGACTCCTTATCTACAACATGGGGAGCGGGATTCTGCGGGCTGTCGGAGACTCGATAAGACCCTTGTTTTTCCTTGTTCTGACGAGCGTCCTGAATATCTTCCTGGATCTTCTTTTCGTCCTCGGGTTTCATATGGGAATCGCTGGAGTCGCAATCGCAACGATTATCTCCCAGTTCATTTCATGTGTTTTGATCCTTATGCTGTTGATGATGACAAAAGAAGTCTATCGCCTTGTGTGGCGGGAACTGAGCATAAACAGAGATATGCTGGGACGAATCTTTGCAATAGGCCTGCCAAATGGAATACAGTCCGTCATCACGGCCTTTTCAAATGTTTTTGTCCAGTCATATATAAACTATTTCGGATCAGCATGCATGGCGGGCTGGGGATGCTACAACAAGATTGACCAGTTCATAATGCTGCCGATGAGCAGCATGGCGATGGCGGCGACCACATTTGTCAGTCAAAACATGGGCGCCGGAAAGATCAAGCGAGAAAATGACGGCACAAGAATTGCTGTCGGTATCACACTTGGAATCACGGTAGTCATTGCCACGGCACTCTGGATCTTTGCGGGGGCAACTGTGGGACTTTTCACTTCTGACAGTAAAGTTCTCGAATTCGGCACAATGTTCCTTCGTATAAACGTCTATTTCCTGCTGTTCAACTGCGTCAATCATGTGCTTGCGGGGGCACTCAGGGGGCGCGGCGATTCGACCGGTCCTATGATTATCATGCTGATCGGATTTGTTTTGATAAGACAGATTTATCTTTACTATGTTACACACTTTGTGGTAAATACGCCTGCAATAGTCGGCTTTGGATACCCTGTCGGGTGGATGAGTTGCTGCGTTATAGAAGTCACATATTTCTTCATCAGATGGAAGTGGAAACCGACACAATTATGAATCGGAAAGCATTGGGAACAGACTATCCCGGGAGGCTTTATGTCAGTAGAAAATGGCGAATGGATAATGCATGGCGTGGAGGAGAGTGACCCGTGTTGCCTCCATACTGTCGGGGAACTTGAGGCATACGTTAATGAGGTGGGGTTTCTGCCTTTGTTCTCAGGGAATATTCCAGACTTTTCTGTTGAGGAGCGCACACTGCCGGACTACTGGTGGAGCGGAGATGAAATGAATGATCCCTGGGAGTGGCGCAAGATAATTGCAGGCAGGGGGAATATCGCATATGGAAAATTCTTCGAGAAGAGGGCCGGCTTTATCTCCAGAGAGTGGCTGCCACGGTTCGTGAACTACCGAAGGGACGGCTATGACTTCGATGCAAGATGGGACGAAGAAATCGCGGGCAACAGGCAGAAGAAGATCATGGATCTTTTTGATGATGAGACCGAGCTCTATTCAAATGAGGCCAAACACAGGGCAGGTTTCGGCAAAAACGGGGAGAAGAATTTCGACGGCATACTCACCGAACTCGAGATGCAAATGTATCTGACGGACTGTGATTTCCGTCAGAGGCAAAACAAACGCGGAGAAAATTATGGCTGGGCGATAACCATACTTTCAACGCCGGAGCATATTTTCGGGAGAGAGCTTGTTACATCAGCATACGGTGAATCGCCGGAAGAATCATTTGAACATATCGCCGCGAAGATGCGCGACAGATATCCTGATCTGCCGGATGCAAAGATACGAAAAGCACTGGCGGGCACGGGGCGCTAATGCTCTTTATCGCCTTTACCATTCTTCCCATATCGCATGGGTTCCGCCACTGTTTTGTTGAAGAAGGAGATGAGCGGCCCCATAAAGAAGGCCGTGACAATCGTGCCGATGCCGACTGTTGCGCCGAGCGACCAGCCAATCAGGACGCAGATGAGATCAGTAGTTATGCGGATGTATTTGAATTTCCATTTGGATTTTCGCTCTGAAATAGTTATCGCAATGGCATCGTAAGTCGAAACGCCCATGTCTGCTGTGAAGTACAGGGCTGAGGCAAAACACATGATCACGATCGCGATAATAAGCAGAACAAAGCGTGTTGCAAAACCTGGATCAGGTATGAGCCTGTTCATTACCCATTCTGAGAACTCGGTCACATAGCCGATGAGGAACAGGTTTATCAGTGTGCCAAGACCTATCTTGTGCTTGTTTACAAAGAATATTACAACGAGCATCACTGCACTCAGAATTACATAATAAGTGCCAAAATCAAGCTTCGTCAGCATCCATGTCCCATGCGCGAAAACCATGAATGGATCAAGCCCCATCCGGGAAAAACTGAAGATTCCAACAGATATTCCTACAATTATGACTCCTGATATTGTCATCAGGACACGCCTGCACATTTCGTTCATAGATTATATTACCTCTCATAATAGGATGGATTAATTTTCGATCGGAAAGAAAGCGAGTGCGAAAGCTCCGGGCCCGGCATAGACACCAATCGTCGGACCTACACGCCTTACCGGGAGATCCTCGGGATCTACTTCATACAGGGCACGGCTGTCGGCAATGTATTTTCTTACCATCACATCGGAGAGCCCGGTCCATGAAATACAATATGGCATTGTGAAATCAATTCCACCGTGCGCACCAACAAATTGCATCAACATATTATTCCCGTTCTTTGAACCGCGTGCTTTTCCTATGACAGTGACTTCTCCGTCCCGCACCGAGAGTACAGGTTTGATTGAGAGAATATTTCCGGCAATAGCCGTCGCGGCATTTATTCTTCCGCCTAGTTTCAGGTATTCCAGCGTGTCAAACAGTGCGATGACCTGCACTTTATTCTTTAATTTTTCAAGCTCACTTGCAATCTTTCCTGCGTCAAAACATTTGTTGCGCAGTTGCACAGCTCTCTCGACAAGTATCATTTCCGCGACACAGACCGTCATCGTGTCAATAATGTGGATTCTGCTGCTCTTTATTTCATCAGCCGCGATGCAGGCGCTCTGCCAACACCCGGAAAGCTTTGATGAAATGGTAATGCAGACCACTTCGTCGCCCGTGTCAATGGCCTCGCGGAAAGCCTGCTCATAGGCAAATGGAGTTACCTGACTCGTTTTAGGGATAATATCGGTCTCAATGAGCCTATTATAAAACATATCGTTGTCTATGGTCACGCCATCTGAAAACTCTTCATAACCAAACCTGATAGTGAGCGGCAGGACGCATATATTCCACTTCGCTGCCTGTTCCTGTGTTATGTCACTTGCTGAATCAGTTATTATTCTTACTTCCATGTTTTCCTTTCGCGCCGTGGCGTTCCGGCAATTAAACTACAGACTTTCAGAGTATGCCTTCAGATTCTGTGAAATCTGAGATAGTACATAGTAGAACTTTTGTCTCTGCTCGTCAGAAAACTCAGCAACTGCGCCTGCTCCGACCGCACTGTCGATCTTGTTCTCCAGCATTTTTGCGGCTTTTCTTCCCTCAGGTGTCAACTTGATAACTGCACGATACCGCTTTCCCGATTGAGAATCATCAATGCTTACCAGGTGCTTCTCTTCAAGCCCGGCGATCGATCGTGATACCGCAGCTTTGTCCAGACACAGGATTGCAGCGATATCAGCTCCGGTCATGCCCTCACTGTGCTTGTCAAGTTCATGCAACAGCATGACATGCGACCCTTTGAGCCCCATTTTTCGAGCCTCTTTTATCTTGATTTCATTGATCGTAGAATTGATTTCTGTGACCCTGGTGCAAAACTCTTTAAATTGCCAGCTCATGTCGCTCCGATCCTGCTTCGCAGACCCTTGTTGATAACCTGGCTTGAATTACCGCAAGTCAAATGTGTTTTGTGTGTAACATTTGAAAGAGTACCAGTAATATGTTGACATGTCAACATGTAAGACATATCCTGGCGGCACTTCATTCTTATCTGGAACTCGTCTGTACATCAGAGAATTGGCCAGGAGCTTCTGGAATATCGCTGATGTTCAGTATTACAAGGCAGAAGGACTGGATATCCAGGGCGTTGATGTCAGCGAAACTCTTCAACAGACAATGAATGAGATAACATAAGGCTGTAATGCGACGCATCTTACTCAAGATGTGATATAATTTCAATATAAGGGGGACAACACTTATGAAACCTGAAAGTTTTGACGCGGTCGCATACAAAAATTCATATACAAATGAACATTACGACCGATTCTCGCTAATTCTGCCCAAGGGGTCAAAAAGAGAATTACAGGCCATAGCAGCCAGGCAAAACCAGAGCATGAATGCAGTTATTACAACAGCTCTTACTGATATGATCAATAAAGAACAACAGAAAAGAATGAGGCGCCTGCTTCATTACAAAGAAAATCTAAGGATTCCGCAGGAGTTCAAGGTCCTTTTTTGGGACACATCATTTGATAAACTGGATATTCATGAGAATGCGCGGTATATCATCCCGAGACTGTATATGCTAGGTGACGCCAAAGAAATGTACTGGTTACATAAAACATATTCAGACAAAGAAATCATGGATGTGGCCAGGAAAAGTCGCGGCTTTGATGACGTAAGCGCTAATTACCTGTCTCAAAAGTACAGTATAGACAGGAAAGATATGGCCTATTACATTAACAAAGAAAAAACGGGAAGTTCTTTCAGGCGTTAAGGGGTGTCGATATGCATTTGGAAGTGTTGGATTCGGATCGGATCAGCTTATTGGAGAAGATCACGTATGCTATGGATTTTCAGTATTATATGGCGGGTGGAACAGGCCTGGCTTTGCAGATAGGAACCAGGCAGTCCGTGGATTTTGATTTCTTTGTGCCGGAACATTTTAGCAGCCAAATGATTATAGATAAACTGCATGATATTTCCGCCCATGTTTGTATCTTGCAAAACACCGATGACACCTGTGACTTATCAGTTAATGATGTACAGGTCAGCTTTTTCTATTACCCAAAACAAATGGTAAGCCCATTTGTTAACGGGGAAGAATTCCCCAAACTGAACATTGCCTCAGTTCTGGATATCGGAGCCATGAAATTGGCAGCAATAGGTGGCAGAGGGGCAAAGAAGGATTTTTTTGACCTATATTGTATGATGAAATATGCAAGTATTTTGCCCCAGGATCTTATAGATGCGGCGCGGAAAAAGTTCCCGGACACTGGAATGAACCACATTATAATGAGCTTGACATACTTTGATGATGCCGAGAACGAAATTTTACCGCACACTTTTATAGATGATTCCTGGAAAACTGTAAAGAAGTTCTTTATCAGTGCGCAACCAGATTTTGAAAGGGCAAATCTAAACGCTGTTATCACATGAACTTTGGCTCATCGGAACAAAATTCAGACCTGCCCATCGTGCGGGGTGGCGACGGATCATGAAACTATGATATGATCGTTACTTAGCTGATCTCAGGCACAAAGAAAACAGCAAAGAGGAGAAATGGTTTGAGTATTTTTAATAACAAACAACAATGGAACGGTCAGAATAATTACCAGAACAGCACCTGGACAAATGCCGGAAACGGGAATGGAACCAGCAGTGGTAATGGGAGCAACAATGGAAGCGGTTTTAACGGTGAACAGGGGAAGAAGTTTCTTAAACTCCTGCCATACATTATTGTGGTCGTGCTGATAATACTCCTTGCCGGCAATTGTTTTTACAAAGTAAGCGAGCAGGAGCAGGCGGTCGTGATCATGTTCGGAAAGGTGATTTCCATAAAGGGCGCAGGACTTTACGGAAGGATTCCGTTTATTCAGAATGTTACTTTTGTCGATACGACGACACATGGGATGCCAATAGGATACCGCACTGAAGAAGGCGGAACAGTCGAGGATGAGAGCTCTGAAACGGTTGAGCAGGAATCGATAATGATCACATCGGATTTCAACTTTGTGGACATTGACTTTTATCTGGAATACAGAGTGAGCGATTCGGAGAAATATCTCTTCAATGCTTCCAACCCTGTTGATATTCTAAGGAACACGGCGCAGTCGTGCATCCGTTCGACGGTGGTAAATTATACAGTCGATGATGTAATAACGACCGGTAAGAACCAGATACAGGCAGAAGTCAGAGAAAAACTCGTAGACGAGATGGAGAAGAACGATATTGGACTTCAGATAGTGAATCTGACGGTACAGGACGCAGAGCCGCCAACAAGCGATGTAATGCAGGCGTTTAAGGAGGTCGAGACAGCCAAGCAGGGCAAGGAGACTTCAATAAACAATGCGAAGAAGTACCAGAATGAAAAACTTCCACAGGCAGAGGCTGAGGCCGACAAGATAACGCAGACGGCAGAGGCTGCAAAGGAGTCACGCATAAATGAGGCAGAGGGACAGGCAGAAAGATTCGTGCAGCTGTATGCGGAGTATTCCAAGAATCCTCTTATCACCAAACAGCGTATGTTCTATGAAACGATGGAAGAGGTGCTTCCCGGAGTCAAGCTCATTATCGATGATGGCAACACACAGACAATGCTTCCGATTGAAAGCTTTGTGAACGCCGGTGAGAACGTGCTGGAATCAGATAATAAAGATACTGCGGATGAATCTGCAACCTCAGAATCAGCGGGAAGTGCGGAAAGCCCGGCGGACAGTACGACGAACGCCACAGATAAAGAGGAGGTCGCGGAATGAAAAAGTTCATAAAAGCAATACTTGTTTTGATTGCGGCTGCAGCCGTAGTTATTATGGCTTCTTCACTTTATACAGTTAAAGAAAATGAGTATGCGGTAGTTATGCAGTTCGGAAAAATAACAAAGGTGGAATCAGAACCGGGACTCAAGATAAAGGTTCCGTTTGTTCAGACCAGAACAATTGTGCCAAAGGCCGTCCAGTTGTATGATATAGCGCCTTCCGATGTAATCACGAAGGACAAGAAGTCTATGATCGCGGACACATATATCATGTGGCAGGTCACTGACCCCATTAAGTTCGCGCAGACCCTGAACTGTTCAATAACAGGAGCTCAGGACAGAACAAGTGTCGCTGTTTACAACGCGACGAAGAATATTATAAGTTCGATGTCGCAGGATGAGATAATTGCGGCAAGGGGCGAGAAGCTGACAAGCCTTATCACGAGTGATGCAAATGAATCTATAGGCGGTTATGGAATAGAGATCACAAAGGCTGAGATCAAATCGCTTGACCTTCCGGAAGATAATAAAGAGGCCGTCTACGAGAGAATGATATCAGAGAGAAACAATATCGCGGCATCTTACGAGGCTGAGGGAAAGGCCGAGGCACAGAAAATCAGGAACGAAACTGACCGTGAAGTGACTGTCATGAAAGCTGAGGCGGAAAAACAAGCGGCAATTCTCGAGGCTGAAGGCGAGACCGCGTACATGCAGAAACTCCAGGAAGCGTACGACAGCGAGGACAAGGCAGATTTCTACAATTTTATCCGCAGCCTCGATGCTCTCAAAACTTCGATCCAGGGCGGCAACAAGACAATAATTCTCGACAAGGAATCCCCTATTGCGAAGTTATTCTATGGGGCGTATTGAATAGAGCAAGTTCAGGTGTTGTAGCAGACGTGAAATCTGAAATGTAGAATGGCGATTGCCAATTCTTTGTTTTCACAAATAATTGATTATTAAAGGTGAGGTATGATTATCCCCACCTTTTTTGATGCCTTATAAACATGAAAGATGAATTTGAGAACCATTAGAGTTCGTTGAGACTTCGGTTTGAAAGTGTGAAATATACATATACATGCATCAGATTATCATGCAATAACAGGTAATAATTGACAAAGATAATGAAAGTACATACACAAACAGCACAGCATATTGAAAATTAAATTCATTACACTATGATTCTAGTCAGGAACAGTTCTAATAAACACCACATCATAGTTCATTTCAAAATAAAAAAGGGAGGCAAGTATGGAATACAGAAAAATGTTATCAGCATTATTGGTTCCGGCAATGGTTTTATCATTAGTTGCCTGCGGTAGCACAGGAACTTCCAGCACTGGAGCAAGTAAAACTGACAGTACTGCCGGAACAGATGAAACGGCGGCATCTTCAGGTGAAAAGGTAACACTGACCATGTGGCAGCAATGGGGTAATGGCCATGAAGCTGAGGTTATGCAGGAGACCATAGATAAATTTGAGAAGGAGAATCCAAACATTACAATTGATGCTACTTGCGTTACAGATTCGTCGAAGATATTGACAGCAATATCAGGTGGTAATCCGCCGGATATACTATCGCTTTGGGATACTTCAGTATTAGGGGAATGGGCATCGCAGGGAGCACTTACGGATCTGACTCCGTATATAGAAAAAGACGCCATTGATAAGGATGCATTTGTTCCGAAAGCTTTTGACACAGTTACATATGATGGCGGTATTTATGGGATGCCATTTATATTGTTCAATGCGTCGCTTATATATAACGCGGATATGTTTACAGAAGCAGGCCTTGATCCTGAAAGCCCGCCGAAGACTTTTGATGAATTACTCGAATATGCGAAGAAGCTCACGAAGGTTGATGCCAATGGAAACATTACTCAGTTAGGATTTGTGCCGACATGGCCTGGATCCAATATGACAAAAGGAATTGGCTACAATTTTGGGGCAAATTTCTATGATGAAAGTACCAAAAAGATAACAGCAAATGATGCAGGGATAATAAATGCATTTGCATTTGAACAGCGTTTCTTCAATGAAATTGATGGGGTGACTCCACAGGATATCAATAATTTTGTGGCCAGTGGTGGAGCATATCTTACAGCTGATGATCTGTTCGAATCAGGAAAACTTGCAATGGTTATCGATGGTCCATGGTCACTTCAATATGTAAAGGAAAATGCACCTGACATGGACAACAGTATAAAAGTGGCATATATACCGACGAGTTCAGATTGCACGGACTTATATGGCACTTCGTACCTGGACTGCAATCCTCAGATCATTCCGGCGGGAGCTGCGCATCCTGAAGAGGCGTGGAAGTTCATTTCATGGGAGACCACAAATGAAGAGGTAACGAAAACATTTGCTGAAATGGCAAAGAATTTATCCCAGCTTAAGTCGGTAGAACTGGATAGCATAAAGGAAGACTCCCGTATGCAATTGTTCGCGGATATGGCAGCCAGTGATAAAGCCAGAAGCTTCCCGGCTATTGCCAATGGATCGGAATATGTTACGAACCTGAATGATATTGAGGGAAAAGCAATGCTTGATAAAACATATGATTATAAAGCAGCGTTGGATGATCTGAACACAAAGCTTAACAAATGATGATTGGTTTTGTGAGGCCATTCCGAGTAACACAGACATGGCCTCATAATTAATCAGACAGAAGTCAGGCGAGTGTCGTCGGCTGTGGTTAGCAGTAACTTAAGCTCCGCAATGGAGAAAAATATGAACAGACAAAGAATAATGAGAACTGAAGCCAATAAAAATATAATAAAAGAAAACAGAAAAAAAGACATGAAAAACCTGAGACTTGGACTTCTGTTTATTTCACCAATAATAATTGGCTTCTGCTGTTTTGACTTATATCCGATTATCATGTCGTTGTACTACAGTTTTACAGACTTCAGTATATTGAGGGCGCCTGAATGGATAGGCATTGACAACTACGTTGAAATGTTTATGGATCCGTTGTACTGGAAGTCAGTACTTAATACCTTGTATTTTACTCTTATAGGGGTGCCATTGCTTACAATTACAGCTCTGCTTTTGGCGGTCTTGCTTAACTTGAGGACACCGCTGATAAAAGCATTTCGAGCCCTTATATATATTCCATCTGTTGTTCCAACAGTAGCTTGTGCGCTTCTTTGGTCCTGGATCCTGAATCCCAATTATGGACTTCTTAATTCAGTGTTGAGGTCTTTGGGAGTCAGCAATCCTCCCGGATGGCTTGCAGACCCGACATGGGCTAAGCTGGGAATTCTGCTCATGCTGCTATGGGGAACAGGTGGGCAGATGGTTATATTTCTGGCGGCGCTTCAGGGTGTTCCTGATTCACTTAAGGAATCGGCACGTCTTGATGGGGCAAACGCTTTTCAAATATTCATATATGTGACTATACCGATGATAAGAAACGTCATTTTCTATTTTGTGATAACGCAGGCGGTTGCTTTGCTACAGTTCTTTGCTCAGGCATATGTTATGTCAAGTGCTTCAACAAGCGGTTCACTTGGAGGATCAAATAACTGCACGTTGTTCTATGGACTTTATTTGTATCAGGAAGGCTTTGGATTCCTGAAAATGGGATATGCTTCCGCTATGGCATGGATACTATTGATAATCTCATTGTTTGCAACGTGGCTGCTTCTGAAGTTCTCAGACATGTTTGACTGAATAAAGAAAGAGCTGAAGCTGCATGAATTGTTTAGTCAGGATTTGTGTCATCGTATAGAGCACTCCGACTTGGGAGTATATATGAAAAAGAAAAGAATCAACGGAATTATAGGGTTTATAGTATCTGTGCTTGTAACTGTGATATTTGTTATTCCACTTTTGTGGATGGTGTCCAGCTCGCTAAAGAGCAATGGTACAATATTTAAAGTGCCACCGGATTTGATTCCTCGTCCGGCATTATGGAGTAATTACCCGGAAACCGTAAATTATATACCATTCTTCAGATACTTAAAGAATACAATAATAATAACGGCATTAAGTACAATAGGGGCATTGCTTTCAACCCCGCCTGTCGCCTACGGGTTTGCAAAACTTAAGTGGCCCGGAAGACAATTTGCATTCTTTGTTGTGCTTTCTACAATGATGCTTCCTTATCAGGTTGAAGTTATTCCTTTGTATATTCTATATAGAAAAATTGGATGGCTCAATACATTTCTCCCACTTATTGTTCCGAACTTTTTCAGTGGAGCAATGTATATTTTCCTGATGAGACAGTTCATGCTGGGGATACCAAATGAGTTGTCGGATGCAGCGTTGGTAGATGGAGCAAATCATTTTCAGATAATGACTAAAATCATGGTTCCACTATGTAAACCTGTCATGGCAGCAGTTGCATTATTTTCGATTATGGGTAACTGGACGGACTTCTTTGCACCATTAGTATTTCTGACAAGTGAAAGTAAATATACATTGTCACTTGGCCTTCAGATGTTCAGCAGCAGATATCAGACACAATGGAATTATCTTATGGCAGCCTGCACAATGTTCACGATACCACCACTCATTTTGTTCTTCTTTACACAAAGCTATTTTTTGAGCGGAATTTCATTTACAGGAGTTAAGGAATAAAAACTATGACTATTGTCAGAGAAAAAGAAATTGTAACCGGATTGCGAGACCTCGGTATAAGTTCAGCAAGCACGATCCTTGTTCATAGCGCAATGTCAAGTTTTGGACATGTTGAAGGCGGAGCAAATGCTGTTATCAGGGCATTGCTTGATACTGTGCCTGATGGTAACGTAATCGTTCCGACATTAACCGGTGCTGCAAGCGATGGACCGGAAAATCCCCCTGTGTTTGATGTGCGCAGCACACCTTGCTGGACAGGAATAGTTCCTGAAACATTCAGAAAGAGAAAAGACGCATTGAGATCACTTCATCCGACACATTCTGTTTCTGCTATTGGCTGTGATGCGGCCTGTATCACGGGTGATCATGCAAACAGTATTACCCCCTGCGATGAGCACAGCCCTTATTATATCAATGCATTAATGAAGGGATACATTGTGCTGATCGGTGTAGATTTTGAAAGCAATACTACTGTTCATTGCTGCGAAGAACTGGCTGAGGTGCCCTATCATTTGCAAAAAGTCAAAACTAATATGACCATAACAGGGTATGATGGGAAATCAAAGAAAATATCAAATTATTTGCATGATTGGAGCAAACCGATGACGGATTTCAATTTGCTCGTACCTGTTGTGCAAGAGCATAATGGAATCAGAAAGGGACAGATAGGCGACAGTACAGTACTCGTGATAGACGCGGAAATAATGATTTCTGAATGTGTGAAAGTTCTAAAGCAACATCCATTGTTTATGCTGGTAAATTACTAAACATATCTGTGTAGAGACAATCAGAGAGCTCAGGTATTGGAGTGAGTTTGAAAGCAAACTATTTCTACTTTCAAACTACGAGGTTGATGCTGCGCATAACCTCGAGCTATTAGGTGCAAAAACAGGCGCAGCATGAGGCTAATGATGAATAAAAACACTATATTCGATCAACTGGAACATGGATTGATTGTGTCATGCCAGGCGCTGGAAGGAGAGGTTTTGTATTCCAGCGAAGGAAACATTATGCCTAAAATGGCTCAGGCTGCATGTATAGGAGGAGCGGCAGGCATTCGTGCTAATACGGTAAGAGATATCATACAGATAAAACAGGCCGTGGAGTTGCCGATCATAGGAATAATCAAGAAATCCTATCCTGGAACAACCCTGTATATAACTGTGACCATGCGCGAGGTAGATGAACTGGTAAAATGTGGCACCGATATTATTGCTGTGCAGGGAACAGAGGGACTAAGACCAGACGGTAAAGGCGCAGCAGCCTTTATTGCTGAAATAAGAAAGAAATATCCTGATCAGGCCATAATGGCAGACATTGCAACTGTTGATGAAGCAATCAGTTGTTCAGAAGCGGGAGCGGATTTTGTTGGAAGTACGATGCGTGGTTACACCGAAAAGACAAGGGGTATTTCCGGATTTGACAGTAATTTCATAAGAGAACTTTCAAATGGGTGCTCCGCAAAAGTAATTGCGGAGGGTCACATTCATTATCCGGAAGAAGCTGTGGCAGCATTGAAAGCGGGGGCATATGCAATAGTAGTTGGTGGAGCAATTACGAGACCTGCTGAAATTACTGAACGATTTGTTTCTTCAATCAATGACTGCACAGAAGAGAAGTAAAGTCAGAGTGGAGGCGGGAATGACAAGAGTATTATATGTACCTCTGGATGATCGGGACTGCAATTATGAATTCCCATACAAGCTAAGCAGGATGACTGATGACATAGAATTGTTGCGACCTCCGTTTGAATGGGTCGGTTATCTTAAGGAGCCAGGAAAAGTTGACAGGATATGGAAATGGTTGTTTGAAAATGCGGGAAGTGCAGATTATGCCATATTGTCAGTGGATATGTTGGTATATGGAAATATTATTGGCTCCAGAATTAATCAACTTGGCATTGAAGAAGCCCTGGAGCGGACGGACAGATTTGTAAAACTAAAGTCAATGAATCCGAATCTGCATATACATGCGTTTAACCTCGTGGCAAGAGTTGCTGCATATAATGATTCTCATGAGGATCCTGATTACTGGGAAGATTATGGTGAGGCTATCTGGAGATATACTTATCTGGAGGATAAACAAGCACAGGAGGCATGTGACGAAGGCGAATTGGCAGAGCTTCAACAGCTGATACCAAAAATACCCAGGGCTTTTCTGGATGATTTCCTGCACAGAAGATCAACTGACAGGGCAGTGAATCTGGAATGTGTTGATCTTGTAAAGAAAGGTGTTTTTGATATACTGACTGTTCCTAAGGATGATACTGCCGAATATGGGTATGCCGCTATGGACCAGGCGGCTATCAGTAGAAAAGTATCAGAACTGTCATTACAAAACAAGGTTTATGTTTATCCGGGAGCTGATGAGGTCGGATGTGTTTTGCTTGCCAGAGTCTTTAATCTGATAAAGCAGTACACGCCGGTCATCTATGTCAGGTACGCCTCAGTGAATGGGGCAGGGGTTATCCCAAGATATGAAGACAGGCCGTTGGGAGAAAGTATAAAGTGGCAGGTTACATCGGCCGGAGGAAAAGTGACAGAAGTTCCTGAGAATTCATCATGTCTGCTGGCTGTTAATGTCAGTGGAACGGGTCAAATGGAATGTGATGATCAGGATCAGAGAACCGTGGGATTCAAGAACAACACAAATTCAGAGGAATTACTGAGGTACGTGGAGTATTATAGCCGCACGTATGAAAGACCGATAGGAATTTCTGATGACATGTTTTCAAATGGCTGCGATAATGAGTTTATGGAAAACGCCAGGTGTCATGGTGTTTTTGATAAGATTACTGCCCTTGGTGGATGGAATACTGCTGAGAACACAAACGGTGTAGTGATCTCTCAGATTATAATTGCTGCTTATTATCACAATTATGAGAATATGCCGGCCGAGAAACATGAATCTGATACCTTCCTGTTGCGATCAATTTGTTCGGACTGGTTCTGTCAGGCAAATATTCTGAGAACATATGTAAAGCTAAGTGTGGAGCGTGGTGTAAATCCGTATTTCCTTAAAGAGAATGTAGAGTTTGCAAGGCAGTTTTTCAGTGATGGCATTCGCGAAATGCTTCGGTCAAAACTTGATAATTCATTAAAAGGGGAATGTACTCAATTGATAAATGTGCGTTTTAACTGGGATGGTGCTTTTTATTTCGCAATAGATGTTTCATTAGGTGCAGATGGCGGGAATATGTTGTAAATCACAGATTATTTTTATTGGGTATTTGTTTTGAAGGAGCAAGAAGAACATATGGCAGAAAGAAAATCTATTATTCCATTGATTGAGGCTTGCTATGATAATTTCACTCAGTCAGAAAAGAGCATTGCGGATTTCTTTATAAATAATAAACAGGATGGTGATTTTTCCATCAAGTCAGTCTCAGAGAGATTATTCCTGTCAGAAGCTTCCTTATCCAGGTTTGCCAAAAAGTGCGGCTTAAGTGGGTACAGGGAGCTTGTTTATCAGTACAGGTATTCTCTGGAAGAAAGCAAACATATAGTTTCCAAAAGCACAAAGACAGTTATGGATTTTTACTGGGAATTACTTAATAAGACTTACAATCTGATGGATGAGCGCCAGATAGAGAGAATTGTAAGATGTTTTGATAAATATAAACGTGTAGTTGTCGCTGGAATAGGCAACTCAGGACTTGTGGCGAGTGAAATGGAAAGCCGCTTTATGCGTGTTGGTGTCGACATTGATTCATTGACTGAAACTGACAGAATAAGGATGCAGACAATATTTCTCGATGAAAGCAGTCTTGTTTTTGGACTCAGTGTGAGCGGAAAGACTGAGGCAGTATTGTTTCTTCTGCGCGAGGCACACAAAAGGAACGCAAAGACCGTTCTTATTACAACGCGTGACAGAAAAGAATATCATGATTTTTGCGATGAAATCGTATTATCTGCTTATACTAATCAACTTGAGGCGGGAAATATTGTATCGCCACAGCTCCCTTTGTTATTGATGACAGATGTAATATACAACGAATATCTATGCCAGAATCAGAATGAAAAGTCGGCTTTTCACGATGACACATTACGTGTTCTCCACGACAATGATGACTCGGAAATGCTGTAGAGAAAGGACATCAATGGGCGCACAATCAAATAAACTATATATTGGTGTTGATCTTGGTGGAACTTTTGTGAAAATTGGCATTGTCGATCAAACGGGAAGAATTCTGCATAAATTTGGATATCCAGTAAATCTTGACGATTACAGAACATCAATACTGACGACTGCCATCGAATCCGTAAGGACTGTGTTTGAATCGAATGAGTTTAAATTTATTGTTGGTGATCACAAAATAGAAGGAATTGGGGTGTCTGCAACAGGACAGATAGATTCAGACACAGGGATAGTAATTGGCGCTGCGGGTCACATACCAGGTTATCAGGGAAGCCATATTAAGGACAGAATGCAGGAAGCGTTCCATGTGAAGGTCACAGTAGCAAATGATGCTGACTGTTCATTGCTGGGAGAGTGCGGGCATGGCGCGGCAAAAGGATGCCAAAACGTAGTCATGATGACACTTGGAACTGGCGTAGGTGGGGGAATTCTGGTGGATGGTCACCTTCTGAAAGGCGTGAGGGGAACTGCAGGAGAAATAGGGCATATCATCATTAATGATGACGGTGAAAAATGTTCTTGTGGAAACAGAGGTTGCCTGGAATACTATGCATCCGTTAAAGCTTTGGTTCACACAGTGAAGACGGCGACTAAAGAAGGAAGACTGGAATTGTCATTGTTTGCTGTTCCCGGCGGTAACAGGTCAGTAATTTACGATGTGGACGGCTTGAACGCAAAAGTGATATTTGATTGTCTCCGGTCATACAAAGATAAAACAGATATAAAAATTGAGGAACTCAGAGGCATTGTAGACAGCTGGGATAATCATATAGCGGATGGCCTGGTGAGTCTGGTTCATATATTCAATCCAGAACTTATCCTTATCGGAGGGGGCGTAAGTGAGGCTGGAGAAATATTTATTGATCCGATAAGGAGCAAAGTGCTGAGCAGAGTGATGCCCTCGTTTGCCCAAAGACTTAGGATTTCAACTGCGACACTCGGTAATGACTCAGGAATAATTGGTGCTGTAGATTATTACAAAACACGAAATTAGAAACTTATCCGCAATCAAGTCTTTCAAACACCAGACATTGAGGTTGGAATTAATTATACAAAGCAGGGTAGCATAACCTTAATGACAGTGCGTTGTCAGAGGACTGGTGCTTTGCACACGACAATTCGAAACTATCATGCCGCCTGCTAAATCAGTCATGTGATCCTGACAACAAGACAAATCAGTATTATGTAATTAACGGCCTTCTACTTCTGCCAAACGTGGGAAGGCAATCAGTCAAAACTATGCGTGAATCTTGAGTGATTCTCTGTATTCCTGCGGTGTTTGGTGCCAGTAACTCTTGAATGCATGGCGAAAACTGCTGACGTCATAGTAACCTGTGACGTCGGCTATTTCTGAAACAGTCATAGATGGAATAGCCAGCATTTCTTTTGATCTGTCCATTCGTATACGAAGTATATTGTCACCAAAACTCATTCCGGTGGTATTTTTTATGATTCGCGCAACCTGACGTTCACTGTAGTTGAAGAACGAAGCCAGGTGCGATAGAGATATTGTTGAGTAATTGTTTTGCATATATTCTATTATGAATAACGTGTTTTCATTTAGGAGTGAAGCACTGATTCCGGGAATCACTACATCTTTTTCATGTCGACGCATCAGGGTTACGAAGAACTCGGATAGAAGAGAAGCAAGCATGGTGTTTTTATAGCGACGATTTCTCTGGTTTTCTTCAAGAAGCTGACGAACGCATTTCGATATTTGAGTATCTCCACCTGTTGGAAATAGGAGATATGGAGATTTTGATGGAACATATAAGGTTTTTACAAAAAAATCATAAAGTATGTCGCTCTTTGGCAGAAGATTAAGAAAGTGTTGCTCAAATGTGCTGGCCCGCACAAGAATATTGACCATTATTGCATCATCTGAGTACGCACAGACAGCGTGATGATTATGGGGCGAAATTATAAGCACATCTCCTTCATTCAGTTCCATTCTTAAGTCACCAATATAATTTGTGAGAGTACCATTAAGTACACAAGCCAGTTCGAAAAACTCATGATCATGTAAAACTGCAGGCATATAGCGCAGATGTTGTACGGCTGTTATATCTTGTTGTACGAAGAAATATTGGTTTTCATGAAGAGCCTCGGTATATTCTATGGATGGAAGCAAATCAATGGAATTCAGAAAACGAGGGTCTTTTCCAGAGATCGTATCCCTAAAGGTCTTCATGTCAATGGCGTGATCAAGTGTCGAATATCCAGTGGTAAGGAAGAAGTCTTTGTAATTGCGTTCTGCAGGTCTCAAATCAAATAAGGAATTCATTTCAGGCCTTTCTGCCAGATGTGCAAATCTGTACTGTTTATTCACTGTGAATACACACAGCGGGTTAATTATGTCATGTAATACCAACAATAGTATAGCGCATGTTTGCACCAATGTCTGAATTTTACCCCTTATACCATGTCGCTTTTTTATCTGTTTGAGCAATAGGCCATTTGTTATATTTACGGCATGGAACAGAGGGATAAATTCTATTGCAGAATTCATCCGTAAAACTACTTAGACAACTTGATGAGACAGGGAGGCACAAAACATGCAGAAAAAAGAATTATCTTTTTCAGAGAGATTAATCTGGGCGATGGGGCAATCAACCGGCAGACAGTTCATTACGGCTTTGGTATCAACCTACATTTTGGTGTTTCTGACAGATGCTTTTGGCATAGCAGCAGGGGCTGCCGGAATAATAATGACAGTCGCGGCTATTTGGGATGCTATTAATGATCCAATGCTTGGAAGCCTGGCAGATCGCACGAAATCCCGCTGGGGCAAATACAGACCATATCTTTTGTTTGTACCGTTTCCACTGGCAGTTGTATCAGTTCTTCTATTTGCAGCTCCGAATCTTACCGGCGCAGGAAAAGTGGCGTATGCAGCAGTTTTATATATTTGTTATGGCATGCTCGTTACTTGCATTGAGATTCCATATAGTGCAATGCTGCCTGCAATGACAAGAAATGAAATGGAGCGCAATGACACTATTTCGCTGTCTACTTTCATTGCTTCACTGATGATTCTTGTGGTCACATCTTTTACGACAAACCTTGTATCGATTTTCGGGGGAGATAATCCATCCAAAGGATATATGATTACAGTTGCAATCGGAGCAGTGCTGATGTGCATCACAAGTTGGCTTGCATTTGTAAAATGCAAAGAAAGATATACGGTTGAAAAGCAGGCCGAACCCGTCAGAACAAGCTTGAAAAAGCTGTTTTCTGTCAAAGAAATGTATCCGATGATTCTTTTCTGGTGCGTGGGTTGCATACTGTTTCAGATTGTGATGACAGCCTCTGTATATTACTGCATGTATTATCTGATGAACCCGGCATTGATTTCCACATACATGCTTGTAATTTCAATCGGAGGCATGGTGGGGGTAATGGTACTCATGCCGATTATACTGAGAGCGTTGAAAGGCAGCGTTAAAAAGGCAGTGACAATAACGCAACTGATTTGTATTGTCTGCTATGTTATATGCTTCTTTATCGGTAATGTTTCACTTCCGGCATTATACATACTGACGTTTGTGGCCAGCATGTTTGCCACGATGACAAATGCTTTCAGACCGATGACAGTTGTGGGAATGACAGACTTTGTCCTCGATGAGACCGGGTCACAGTTGAATGGTACCATTTCAGCTATCGGTGGCTTTGCCTATAAATGTGGAACGGCTATTTCAAGTGCGGTTCTGGCTGGCGTTCTTGCTGTTACAGGTTATGTAGCAGGTGCAATCGGACAGGAACCGTCTGCAGTACTTGTGGGGATAAACAGTGTACGCTTCCTTATACCTGCCGGTGCGACAATACTGTATATCATCTTTATCCAGTTCTATCCTGAGAAGAAGATCATGGAGAGCCTTGCGGCCAAGAGAACGACAGAGGATTAATGCTGATGCAGACATTCAGAAATTGTAATAACCCGATTTTGCCAATTGACATACATGTCCCAGACAGTGAGGGACATGTTATGCCTGACGGCAGACTATACATCTACGGAAGTTTTGACAACAGAGATGATGTATTTTGTAGCGAAGAATACCATGTAGTATCCACTGCTGACTTGGTGGATTGGTCTATATTTGATAAAGCACTTGACGGTAATGATATTCCCTGGTTGAATGAGCCGTCTGCACCGCATTATCCCGGAATTGACTGGAGCAATCCGACGCCATTTATCCAGAAGATGATAGAGCGCGACAGGAAAAACGGGATAGATATAAAAAAGAAATTCGAGGAAGAAGCAAGGAAGAGTACGAGAGCACCAAAACTCTTGTTTGCACCCGACTGCATATTTAGCAAGGGAAGATATTACCTGTACTTCTGTGGCGCTGATGATTCGGAGGGAGTTGCAGTATCTGATGATCCACAGGGACCGTTCACAGAGCCTGTTCAATTGCCGTGCGGTGGAATAGATCCGGCGGTGTTTATTGATGATGACGGACAGGCATATTATTACTGGGGCCAATTATTCTCCCATGGCGTTAAGCTTAATTCTGATATGTGTTCATTTGACCGGTCAGAAATCAGAGATAATCTCATTACGGAAGAGGAACACTATTTTCATGAAGGATCGTCGATGAGAAAAATCGGCGGCAAATACTATTATGTATATGCGTGTATTACATATGGAAAGCCAACATCGCTTGGCTATGCCATGTCAGATTCGCCAATGGGATCATTTCAGTATAAAGGAGTAATCATCAATAACGAAGCCTGTGATCCTGCAAGCTGGAATAATCATGGCTCAATTGAGTACTTCAATGGCCAGTGGTATGTTTTGTATCACCGCGCAAGCGGCGGTGTTCAGCAACACAGGAGACTGTGCATGGAAAAGATTGAGATCCTTTCCGATGGATCGATTCCGGAGGTTAAGATGACTTCACAGGGCGTTGGGAAACCTTTCGTCAGGGACGATGTCATAATGGGATATCAGGTATGTGAAGTACATGGAGGATGCTTTGTAGAACGTGATACAAGCGGAACGGTTTATAAAGAGTATCTTGGCAATATCATAGAGGGATGTTCGGCTGTGTTCAGATATATTTCGCATACTGCTGAAAGACCACTTTTGGGAATTAGAATCACTGGAGCCGGAAGTGGAACAATAATTGTTTATCTCACATGTTTTGATGGGAATCAACTGAATGCAAAAGAGCTGAGAGTTGTGGAAGTGGGAGAATTCAGCATAAGGGATGGAAATGGAACGCTTATGTTTCCGGATTTTGAATTCGGAGAGTACGAGTTGACGCTGAAGTTCATCAATTCTGAGGGCATGATGATTGATCAAATTGAATTATACTGATGAAGCAAAGGGAAAAGGCATGACAGAGCAGAGTCACTTTTCGTGGATTACCAATAAAACTGATAAGCCTTTTATGGCAAGAAAAAGCTTCCTGTTGGATTCAGTGCCGGAGAAGGCAATTGCTCTGGTGTGCGGACTGGGGCAGTTCAATTTCTATGTGAACGGTCATCCGGCAAGTGACCATGTGCTGGATCCTTCATGGAGCGACTATAAGAAACTGGTATATTATGTCGAATTTGACATCACATCGCTCCTGGTACAGGGAGAAAACATTCTGGCAGCAGAGGTCGGTAATGGTTGGTATATCTGTGACCAACAGAATGGCTATTTCTTTCATTTCCCGGAATTCATGCCGCCTGATCCTAATCCCTATAAGGCATTTGGCAAAGAACTTGTTTTGGCTGTACATGCGGAAATCACAACTCGTGATGGTGGAGAGACAATAATTGATACTGATACTTCATGGCAAACAGCGCCACATCAGGTCATACACTCAAATGTATACGGATCTGAAGTAATTGATGGACGCAATTGTATACCCGGGTGGAATACAGTTAATGAGGGGTCAGCAGTGTCAGACTCTTCAAATTGGAGCATGGCACATAAGGCAGAAAACGGAGATGCATTAAACTCGCACATTGCAAAACAAATGATTCCGCCTGTCAAAGTGATCAAAACATATGACGGCATTTATTTGCGGAGTGTGCACGGACATTCTGTCTATGATTTTGGTCAAAATGTTGCAGGAATGTTGGAATTTGAAGTCAGAGGGAAAGCGGGTGATGTAATCCATGCATGGCCTGCTGAGAAACTGACCGAAAGCGGAGACATCAATCAGGTGGCCAAGAACTGGATGTTGATCGATGTCTGTGAATCATACATAATTGCCCGGGATGATACATGGGAAAAATTTGCCATGACGTTCACATATTTCGGAGGCCGCTATGTGGCGCTTGACTGTGACCCGGAAAGAATCAGGAATATTCGCCTGAAGGCTATATCTTCTGCAAGGGAGGCAGCAGGTGGCTTTTCATGCGACGATGAAAGACTGATGCAGATATATAAGTTGGTTGATAAAGCGATAGAGGCCAATATGGTCAGTGTTCATACGGACTGCCCGACTATCGAACGTTTTGCCTGGCAGGAGGAAAACCATCTTATGGCTCCGTCGGTCATGTATTTGAAGCAGGTGAAACTTCATTGGGAGAAATTTCTTACAGATGCCAGAACTGCGCAACTCACAGAGGATGACTGGTTCAACGATATGCATCATGGCCGGTACTATCCCGGTGCCGGGCTCATTCCATCTCAGGCTCCATGCTATATCCCGAATGTTTTGCCGGTCCCAGGAATAGGTGATTTTTATAATGTGATAGGTTGGGGAAGCAGTATCATTATCGGCACATGGTGGCATTATAAGTTTTATGGGGACAAGCAGATTATCCGTGATAATTACGCGGCTGGAGTAAAGTATTTGGCTTTTCTGAAAACAAATGTCAACAATGAGGGCTTTATCAATAATGGACTTGGTGATTGGGGCAATCCTACTGGTGAATATGCAAAAGACAACATAGAAACGGCGTTTTTGTATGCAGATGCGAATATTCTGGCGGAATTCGCGACGATATTGGGTAATACTGATGATGCTTGCTCATTCAGCGAATATGCGGAGAACGTAAAGGAGAACTATAACGTAAGGTTATTGGTCTTTGATCAGGACACAGGTCATTACTGTTACAGGGTCTGGGATCATAAAGATAATATCTTTATGACACAGGCAGCTGAGGCTATGCCATTGTACTGGGGAATGGTGCCTCCAGAAAGAGAGAATGATATAGTTAAGAGCTTCAGAGAGACTATTGAAGATGCCGGATCGTTAAAGACCGGTGAAGTCGGACAGCCGTATATCATTCAGATGATGTCTGAATGGGGTATGGATGATCTCCTGTGCAGCATGATACTGAAGAAGGAGCAGCCGTCATATTATGCATTTGTCCTTGCCGGTGAGACAACGCTTGGTGAGTATTGGGAAGAGAATCCAAGGAGTCATTGCCATGACATGATGGGACACATTATTGAGTGGTATTACAATGGCATTGCTGGGATCAGGCCGCTTAGTCCGGGGTTTGGCAGGGTACTTATAAAGCCATATCTGCCAAAATCAACAAATCATGTTAAGTGTAATTACAGATCAGCGTCAGGCATGATCAATGTGGAAATGACTCGCCAGTCAGATGGCAGAATTAAGCTTGATGTAACTGCTGATGATGGAATTGAGATCGTAATAGACAGAGGAAAACTGGACTAGAAGAATCATTTCTGGTGGTTAAGATTGTATAGATATAGACTCCTGAAGACGCATGCCGGATTCAGGAGTTTTTAATGATAGTAGTTAGGTGCCTTGACATAATCGCAAAACTAATGCATAATACAAAACATAAGGTACCTAAATAAAACAAAGCGGGATAAAAACAGATCAGTTGAGGTCACAAACAACCAATAGGAGGAGAAAAACAATATGAGAGACAATGATTTGAGAAATAGTAATAACAGCTATAGAGAAGAAAACCAGGATTCAGATAACGGAATCCAGAGATGCAATCAATGTGGAAGGCACTGTCCGGTTACAGCACTTAGCTGTGACAGGGGAAGAGCATACTGGGAAAAGAATCAGGGATATAACGAAAACGAAGCCACAGGTGATGATAACAGCAGAGGATCTAATCACGGAGAAGGCCATGTCTGGCATGGCGGAGAGAACCATGAAAGAGGAAATCATGATAAAGGCAGACATGCAGGCTGTCCTGTAGGTATGCATGGAAATCACGATAGTTTTAAGGGCGGCAGATGCGGAAGAAACCATGATGATCACGGAAAAGGCCATGGCAGGGATGCCTATGATAAAGATGATCTGGGCGACCTGATGATCATTTGTACACACCACATTTATCATTCGAAAGGTAATGACAAGGGTTACGGACTCAGCCAGAACAGGATACTTATGATTCTTGCTGAGGAGAAGCAGATGACGCAGAAAGCGCTACAGGAAATCCTTCATATTCAGCCGGGGTCAATAAGTGAGACTCTGTCAAAACTTGAGGAGAAGGGACTGATAGTCAGGAATAAGGATGAAGAAGATAAGCGGAAAAGTCTTATTGTTTTGACTGATCAGGGAATTCAGTCGGCGCAGGAACTTCACAAGAATGATGGCGAAGATGAAGTAACAGACCTATTTTCAGCACTAGATGACGATGAAAAGACAGCGCTGAAGGATACACTTAAGAAACTGCTTGAAAGCTGGAAATAACCAGACATAATAAGAAAAGACATCGGCAAGCGCTGGTATGATGATAATGGAACTTTGAATATAAACCTGATAGATTTTCTCCTTGATAAGAATGTTATTCAGGGCTAAGAAACGAGGAGTTTCCTACTCCCACTCGCTGACCCCGAGGCTCTGGCGTTCCATAGCCTGCTCAAGGGTTATTTTGTGACAGTCGTCTGAAAGGTATTCCATCAGTTCTTTGGTTCCTTCACGCGTCACATTATTTACAACGAAAATTTTACTGCAACCTGCGTTGACGAGCCACTGTCTGACCATTTCAACATTGGCGTACGGTGAATCGGTTTTTGTGATGATGCCTATCAGTGGACGCAGGATAAATGACTGAAGTGCCGGGCTGAACAGGCTGTAAGGCTCATCGGCTGACTGAACAAGAGCTACGACATCAGCCTCAAAAGAGAAGCAGGCAAGCCCGACACTGAAGTGTTTTGACTCAGCGTATTCACCAGGAGAATCGATTGTGTCCCCGTCCGTGATAGTGTATTGAGTTTTTTCGTAATGGAGTTCTTCGCCGCGAAGAGCCTGTATCAGGGATGTCTTTCCGGCTTCACTTCTTCCCATCAGAAATAATTTTTTCATTTAGTATCCATTTATTTCAGAAATCTGGCGCATTGCCAATCAAATTCGCATCATCGTCTGCACACAGGGCATGTTGCAAAACCCAGATCTTCATCAAAGAATTTCACCACGGCTCTTACAGCGGTTTCCACTTCAGCCAGGCGCCCCGTTATTATCAGTGATCCACAGAAGCGATCCATAAATCCTATTTCAATATTTGCACTTTTCAAAGCTATGTCAGCTGCAGGAACTACGGCTTCCCACGGTGTAAATCTGATGATTCCGATAGATTCGCCAGAATGATCTTCCCCCTCGTGGACTCCTATATTCAGTCCGAGATCCTGATAGACACTATTTTCAGGTGAGCTGATAATATGTGCCAGGCAGACTTCTTTTCCAGGAACACGCACTCGTGTTACACGTAGTTTCTGACCCTTCAGATCATGGAAATCTTCATGAAAGATTTTTTCGAATAATTCATCTCTGGTAATACGTGCCATAGCAACTCTTTCTATTTTTTGGTGATTTTACAGACAACAAATCCAAGGGTGTCTCTGAAAAAGTTTACTATTTCCGTGAGCGCAGAAGTTACATCAGCAATATCCCCGGTGATTATGAGAGTTCCTGTAAAACGGTCTGCAAATCCAAGATAAACATTCCCGTTCTTTACTGCGATGTCGGAAGCAATCACTGCTGATTCCGGCGGTGTAAGATTCATAATACCTATGGCAGAAGAGCGGTAATCAATATTGGGATTAAGACCCAGTTTTTGGTATATGATTGGCGCAGGAGAGCCCATTACATGCGCAAATGTTATTTCTTTTCCGGCAACCGTTTCCTGTACTATTCTTATCTGATCATCATGATTATTTGACATTATGCACCTCATGTCGAAACAAATTTGTGCGGCAGTTCCTCATTACTGAGTTTTTACACTCCTGTGCAAAATGCACAGAGGCTGTTTTTCAGCTCATATACCAGTATAGCCAGCAAAATTCATAATCGCAATGCGATATCATATCTGAAATGGACAAAATCTTACACTTTCAGCAGATCCATGAGTTCATCCCTGGAGAGCTGGCCCAGGGATTGCTGTTCACCTGAGAGAATTGCATCAGCGAGATCTTTCTTGTTCTCCTGAATATCCATGATTTTTTCTTCAATCGTATCTTTTGCAATCAGGCGGTAAACGGCTACTGTCTTTGTCTGCCCGATTCGGTGAGCTCTGTCCGTGGCCTGATTCTGTGCAGCCACATTCCACCATGGATCATAGTGAATGACAACGTCTGCTCCGGTGAGATTGAGGCCGGTCCCGCCAGCCTTCAGTGAAATGAGAAAGACTGAGACTCCCTTTGAGTTGTCATCGCTGCGAGCTGAACCTTTGCTTTTGACGTTACCTGCGCTCCCGTCTTCAGAGAACTCAAGATCTGTCTGACATTCGCCATCATTGAATTCATGAACAAGGTGAATACGTTCCTCCTTGGAAGTGGCACCTGTGATCAGATAGTACCTGATCCCGGCCGCATCAAGGTCCTCCATAAGGAGAGAGAGCATAGAGGTGAACTGTGAGAAAACAAGCATTCTGTGGCCACCGTCCATGGCACTCATTATGAGCTGCAGGCAGGCCTCACGTTTTGCTGATTCGCCATTGTAATCAATGGACAGCAGCGACGGATCGCAGCAGATCTGTCTGATCTTCGTGAGCTCGGCGAGCACCTGAATTCTGCTCTTTGAGAGCTCCTCAGCCGGCATCTCCAGCATCTTTTGCATATGCAAGACCTGGGCGTCGTAAAGCTTTCTCTGTTCTCCTTCAAGTTTTGCATAACGTACTTCTTCGATCTTGTCAGGGAGATCTTTCAAAACATCCTTCTTGAGGCGGCGAAGAATAAAGGGTGCGACCATTTTCTGCAGCCGCTCAGTGGCATCAGCATCGTGTGACTTTGCGATGGGCGTCTCAAATTTTGTCCTGAATTCGTCATATTTGAAGAGAAATCCGGGCATCAGAAAATCGAAGATGCTCCACATCTCACTTAATCTGTTCTCTATGGGCGTGCCGGTCAGCGCAATTCTGCGGTTGCTGTTTATTATTTTGACCGCCTTTGCGGCGCTTGATTTCGGGTTCTTGATGAATTGAGCTTCATCAGCTATCTGCCAGCGGAATTTATGACTCTTGTAGTAGACCGCGTCGCGCTTCAGGAGGTCGTATGAAGTTATCAGTACATCGACAGAAGCCGCCTGCTCAAGGATCTTCTTTCTTTCAGAGAGCGTGCCCGTGACAGTCGCTGTTGTGATTTCAGGGGCAAAACGAGTGAACTCCTCCTGCCAGTTATAGACGAGAGATGCCGGGCAGACCACAAGACTTGTCGTGGATGCTGTCTGCTTCTCGGCAAGGAGAACTGCTATGACCTGAAGCGTTTTGCCGAGCCCCATGTCATCTGCCAGGATTCCGCCAAAACCGTACTGTGAGAGGGCTCTGATCCATTTATAGCCGTATTTCTGGTACTCGCGCATGGTGTCATTCAGTGAATCCGGCACATCAAAATCGGAGTCATCTATTGTTTTGAATTCCTTTATGAGCGAGCGGAAAGTCCTGTCTCTGTTCTGCGCGATATCATCGTGATCCTCGAGCATTTTGTCGAGATACATCGCGCGGTAGAGAGGAACGCTGATTTTATCCTTGACGAGTGAATCCAGCGGGACTTTGAGATTGTCAAGCATTGCTGACACAGTCTCAAGCGAAGCACTGTCGCTGAAATCTATGAAGTCACCATTCTTAAGTCTGTGATATTTTTTCTTCGCGCGGTAGCTCGCAAGAACTTCTGCCAGTTCCTCTGCCGTCAGATCGGTGCTGAGAATTTTGAGATTCATCAGGTCGCTTTCGACAGAAACTCCGACTTTTATCTGCGAGACACTGCGGATGCGAAGTCTCCTGAAGGCATCAGTGCAATGAACTTCACCGACTGACATCAGATCCTTGATGCCGGAATCCAGCACTTTGTAGGCCGTATCGTCATCACTGTTGCATGAAAACTCATGCTTTTTGTGATCGTATTCCGGGAAATATGAGAGTATAAGGTCAGCAGCCTTGTTCTCATCGTTAAAACTTCGAAATGGCTCTATTGGCAGATCGCTGACATCGAGTTTGCTGATGAAGCGCTGTCTGTCGTTTCCACCATAATCAGCCCTTCCGATGCACTTAAGAGTGCCATATTCAGAATCAAGGTAGAAATCGAACCTGGCCTTGGCCGGCAGCGCTTTTTCAATAATGTCGGCATCTGGTTCGTTTACAGTGATATATGGTTTTTCGCGAAGCTCAGGGAGCACGTTGTAGTAGAAATCCGACAGGGATTTCATCCCTATCTTCATTGAGAACATGCCATATTCACCTTCTTCGTCATCATCATCTTTATATGGGTATCCATACATGCGTCCGTACGAGTTGCGGTACGAATATCTGCGCGAATGACCATAAGAGAAAGGATACAGATTAGCGTTGTCGAATGGCCCGAGGATATTGTATTCATCAGGATCAAGCCTTGTCAGTGACCCGCTTTCCAAAACATAGTGGTATTTCTTGCCGTCCAGTATAAGGGGAACTTTGCCTTCGATTATTACGCCTTTAATCTGTCTGCTTTTGCCTTTGGATGCCTTTATTGTCACGGCAAAACTGACTGTGCCCTCGTCAAAACCAAGTCTGGGGTAGCTTTCATCATTCATTTTGTCTTCAAATTCGACAGAACTGCTCTTCATCAACTCATAGAAATTATCCAGTCTCTCGCCATCAAGCTGAATACTGCTGTACTTTGACATATCCCTGCTATTATAATTCTCTGAGTTGTATTGAATGAAATATGCACTTCTCCTGGCATCCTCGGTCTTCAGATATTCCAGTATCGGCAGCGATTCTTTTACGAAAGTCTCAGAGACAAAATGCAATTCCTCACTCTTGCCAAGTTTAATAGAACCGTTGTCATTTATGAGTCTGATGAGTTCGCTGATGTCCTTGACAGAATAAAATCTTCTGATTCCGATCTTGAACGAGAGCTCCAGATGCATATCGTCAAAACAAAGTTTGGGTTTAAGGCTTATGCACTCTGTGCGGACGTTTGCTTCGTCTATCTGACGGTTGACTCTTGTTTTGCCGAAGCTCTTAAGAAAATCGGCAGCGTGGCTGTCTGTTTCGTCTCCGGGATTGAATTTAAGGAAACGTTCGTAGGCAAGATAAAGGATCGCAAGCTGGTGTTCACATAACTGTTTTCCGTAGGAGTTGTTCTGGTAATAATTGCTGCCACACCTGCAGCCTCCACTGAGAATTGCAGATGGTGACAGACAGATCTGTACATCATAAAGATGACCGTTTTCTTCGGCAATGCCACGTATAATTGTGACCACCTCGTCAGCCTCGTAGCTGAGACGCTCTTTCAGGTAGCCGACATCAAAACAAGTGAGATGGGCTTTTCCTTCGTTCACAATTTTTGCAGCATCCTGGCATACTCCACGGGTGGTTTTGATCTCAGACAACAATTTCGGTAGATTGAAAAAGAGTTTGACACCATTTCTGACGGCAGCTTTCCATGTCTGCTTTACACTGTCCGGGAGATATTCCACGGACAGCGGGTCAGTCACTGTCACGTTTCTGTCTGCTTTTATGGACGCAACCGCGGCTGCCGCTTTGGAGAGACCGGTAGATGAAGTTTTGGCTGATGTTTCCTTCCTTCCCTCGGCTTCCCATTTATACAGGACAGCAGCAATATGCTTGCAATTAGCACCATATGGGCAGGTGCACGACATCAACGGATCCTTGGAGCCTGGATTTTCTATATTAACGGAATACAGCCTGGTTCCCCGAACAAGAGCTGATATTGTGTTTCCAGTGACAGTCATTTTCGTGACTCTGCCGCTTCTGTAATAGTTTCGCCCGCGGGAAAGAATTGTCTGGGAAAACTCATATGCCCATAAGGGTGTTGTGGAATTCTGCATTTTATCCTCCATACCGAAAAACTATTGCTTGTGTAACCGCGCTTGTCGCGTTGTTACACAAGCAATATCTTTATCAGGCCGGTTATTATTCTAGCAGGAGAGGCATTCTTTTTCCATGCAAAAGCCAAATTTGGTCAACGTTATTACAAAGGACGCAAAGGCGTGAAAGCTTGCTCCGCAAGATTCCGGTCTGTGAATAACCACGACCTCTGCGTCCCGAAAATTTGACAAATAATTCATTGTAGAAAGATCAAAGTCTTGCGGCGTCCAAAGTTTTAAATCCATTCCCTTAATCATTCCATTCGCAGGGTACTTGATTTTCCAAAAAGGTCGAGATGACATTTTGAATACATCAACCACTTTTTGAAGTGTATTCTATTGGGAATTACGCATAAATAACTCAGACACGCTCTCAAATAATTGCTCATATTGCATGTGATAGTTGAGAAGGCTCCTGATGACAGATTCCCGGGAAAATTGTCTCAGATACGACTGCTCTTTATCAATACAGACGAGATAATTGTAAATAGCGTCGATCCCCGTTAGCGTTCTGTCGAATTTCGGCGCCGGATAATCCAGGAGCAGAAGTGTATCCTGCGGGTGATACAAAGGATCATAATGGCGGAAGAACTCCGGCATTCCCTTCTGCATAGTGTCATGAAGACAGATCATTCCATAATCGTCAAAACAAGATTCTATCCGATTGTACATTTTCAGGGCATCATGTGTTTTTTCAACAACCAGTTTATAACCAACATCATAAGCTTCCTTCGCTGTCATTTCAGTTCGTAATTCTGAACCGGAATTCCCGGTTTCGTTAATGCAATACAGTACAGCATCCATAAGAAGCTGCATTGTGTTATACGATACAGATGTGCTTTCATATCCGGCGTAACGCTCAGCAAGTTTCGCAACAACAATAACCAATTCTTCAGGAGAAAAATTATTGCACGAGTTCATTCAGCACCTCCAGAAACAGAGCATGATCCCATCGTGGCACAGAATCAAGTTTTGAGTATTCTCCCCTGCCATCTGAAGCAGGCAGACCATCATATCCGGCGCGGACTGCTCTGGCAAATACATCAAGACACGTAGTCTCGAGATAGTCGGTGTCCCCGTAACAGACACCATCAAATTGCTCTTTCATGAAATTAAGAAATTCATCATCAGTGATCTCATCATCCATCTCATTTTTGTATTCGAAGAAGATATGTTGAAGGCTGATGAGCGTCTGAAGATAATTGTTCTGCGAAATGAAAGGTGAATCACAAAAAGCATCAATAATTTTCGGAACTATAGATTCTCCGAGCTCTAAGCGACGTTCTTCCCGGAGAGTTACTCTCTTTTCAGTTATGATTGCATGCACGTCTTCCTGACTTAGTACAAGCCCGAATTTTTCAGTACGGACGTTCGCTTTCATGATTGACTTTTCCTGCATTTTTTCATTGATGATCATCAAATCTGCAGCATCCATATCGCACCTCGCGAGAGTGAGTCAAAACAAGTGAGAAACCCATTATATACGGGCTTTCCCAAGTCTTCTTCGATTCCCGACACGAAAAAGGAGATTGACATAAGGCAATCCCCTTTTTCGTGTCGAGGCGACGGGATTCGAACCCACGACCTCTGCGTCCCGAACGCAGCGCTCTACCAAACTGAGCCACGCCTCGATTGTAATATGCGTCACGGATTATTTGTAACGCATTGCAAATCATACATCAATTCTTTACCACGTGTCAAGGCAGAAACAAGGTATAATCAATATAGGTATTCTCAGATCGTAACGGTGTTTGGACTTGTATCTTTATCATGGAGGGAAGTTGTATGAAGTGGAAGAAATCTGCAGCTATAGGCTGCGCATTGATAATGGCAGTTGAATGCGCATTTGTTTTCACTCCGGTGGCGACAGTTAAGGCAGCGGGGAAGGACGCCGGCAGCAGCTGGATCGAGTCAGATATCAAGGGCAATGTCACGACAGACACAGTGGTAAGTCATAAGGATGACTTCAGTGCCGCAGTGAATAAAGAGTGGCTTTCGACAACTGTAATTCCGGAAGGGTACTCATCCTATGACGCATTCAGTGAAGCTGATGATGTGATGCGTGAGCGAAAACTCTCTCTCATTCACGACAGCACGCTGAAGAGTCATGATGCATCACTTGTGAAGACTTTTTACGATCTTTCCGGTGACTGGGCATCCAGAAATGAGGCCGGTGTGAGCAGCGCCCTGCCTTATATTGAAGCAGTAAGATCAATATCGACGACTGATGATCTGACGAAGTTCCTGATAAATGAAGATGAGAACAAGCTTGGACTTGTTTTCTCCGGAGTGGGAACGACGGCTTCATATAGCGATGCGACAAGATATACGGTTTATATAGATGAACCTGTTTATTTTCTGAATTACCCTGACGATTACACGGAAATGAGCGTGACCGGTCAGATGTATTATGAGTACGATCAACAACTGGTAAGTTATATGTTGCAACGGTTCGGTTATTCTGAGCAGGAAGCAAATGATATTTTCGATGGAGCAATCAGGTTTGAGTCCATGATGGCCCCATATCTTTATACTGCTGAGGATCAATCCTCAGTGGATTACATCAATAAGACAAACAATGTATATAGCCTTCAGGAAATTGGCGCGATGGAAGGCAGCTACCCCATTGCGGAAATGTTAGCTGGAACAGGATATGGTCAGAGCGTGGATTATATGGTGGCTAATCCTGATTTTATCAGGAATTTCGGGAAACTGTATACAAATGAGAACATCGAACTCATAAAGGATTATCTGTTGGCACATGAAGCGTCGATGTTCTCTGGTTTGCTGGATCGTGACGCATATGAGACCAAAACCAGTATCAGCAACAGTGTTTTCGGGGGAAGCGGAACGATCTCAGATGAGGAATACTGTTACGATATAGTGAACTCATATCTCGCCTGGCCGCTCGATAATCTTTATGTTGATACGAGCACTGTAAATGCGTTTTACAATCCTTCCATGAATGCCATATATTTCCTGGCAGGCCAACTTGTTCCACCATTGCTTGATGATGAGAACAATTATGAGGAGTTTCTGGCACTTGTCGGAGAAACATTCGGTCATGAAATGTCACATGCTTTTGATACGAATGGAGCGCAGTTCGACGCAAACGGTAACGTCACGAACTGGTGGACAGATGAGGACTATTCGGCATATATGGCCAGAACTCAGAAGGTCGTAGACTACCTGGATTCAATAACACCTTTTGAAGATCATCCGGAACTGCATATTGACGGTGAACTTGTAAAGACCGAATACGTAGCTGATCTTGTTTCGCTCAAACCTTTGATCGAAATGGCAAAACAATATGAAAAAGATCAGAATAAGGAGTTTGACTGGGATCTTTTCTTCCAGGCTTATTCGGTCCAGTGGAGGAAGATAAGCTCAGAAGAGAGTGAGATAAGTCAGATGCAGAGCGATGAGCACCCCCTGAATTACCTCAGGGTAAATGCAGTTCTTCAGCATTATCAGGAATTCTATGATACGTATGATATTCAGCCAGGCGACGGTATGTATCTTGCGCCTGAAGACAGACTCAAAGTCTGGTGATTATTTCACAGGAGCTGCCTTTCCGGCAGCTCTTGTTTTCTTCATATCAAGTATTCTCTGGTTCTCGGAACCACGGAACTTCAGAGTGATATTGCGCAGCTCTTCAACATACGGGCCATCTACGAGTATATCGATATTATCAAGGATCTCATCAGTGGCGGCAGTGTAACGGCGGCCACCGGGAATAAGATCTTTGTCATATATGAAACCGGTATACATCCATATTGTTTTGCCGGGCAGCTCGCTGCGGATGCGCCGTATCAGAGTGACGAGAACCTCCTGATTTGCAGGTTCAAACGGCTCTCCGCCGAGTATGGTAATGCCGTCATAGAATGGACGTTTAAGCTCATTGATTATTTCCTGCTGAGTATTATTGTCATATGGGATGCCGTAAGCAAAATCCCAGGTCTGCGGCTGGAAACAGCCCCTGCAGTGATTTGTGCAGCCGGAGACGAAAAGGCTGAGGCGAATGCCGGGACCGTTTGCAACATCACATTTTATAAGTTGACCTATATTCATTGATAACCTCTTGTTACGCCTGCGGTATTGTCCCACATGATACATGCTCGACTCTGTCCTGTATCTCAGCGGTACGGCCCTGGTTCCAGTATTGTGTGCCGATGTAACCGCAGGTGCGGCGGGCCACATGCATCTTGGTCTGGTCACGGTTGCCGCAGTTAGGGCATTCCCAGACTAACTTGCCGTGATTGTCTTTCACTATTTTGATCTCACCCGTGTATCCGCAGACATCACAGAGGTCAGACTTAGTGTTGAGCTCTGCATACAGGATGGTGTCATAAATATGTTTCATGATCGTGAGCACGGCGGGGATATTGTTTTCCATGTCAGGAACTTCCACGTAGCTGATGGCACCGCCCGGAGAGAGCTTCTGGAACTCGGCCTCTTTGGAGAGCTTATCGAATGCGTCTATTTCCTCAGAAACATGGATATGGTAGCTGTTAGTGATGTAGTTCTTATCCGTGACATGAGGAATGATGCCGAATCTTCGCTGCAGACATTTTGCAAACTTATATGTCGTTGATTCAAGCGGCGTTCCATAGACGGAGTAATCAATATTCTCGGCTTTCTTCCATTTCATACAATAATCATTGAGCATCTGCATGACCTTAAGACCGAATGATTTGCCTTCCTCACTTGTGTGAGAAACACCCTTCATGTAGTAAACACACTCTGCGAGACCGGCGTAGCCGAGCGATATTGTTGAATATCCGTCAAAGAGCAGCGGGTCTATGACGTCACCTGGTTTAAGCCTTGCAAGTGCACCGTCCTGCCAGAGGATGGGAGCAACATCTGAAGGTGTGCCCATGAGCCGGTTGTGCCTGATCTGCAGGGCACTGTGGCAGAGCTCAAGTCTCTCGTTCATGATAGCCCAGAATTTATCCTCATCACCGCCTGATGAACACGCGGCATCAACGAGGTTAATGGTCACAACGCCCTGATTGAATCTGCCATAGTACTTGTGGACAGCGGGTTTATAGTTCGTTGCATCAGCAATATTGCCTACGCCTGCGTCCGTGAATCTGTCGGGCGTAAGGAATGAGCGGCATCCCATGCAGGGGTAAACATCACCGTTCTTGAGCTCCCTCATTTTCTTCGCGGAAATATAATCCGGCACCATACGTTTTGCAGTGCACTGCGCAGCGAGCTCTGTGAGATAGTGATACTTGCTGTCCTCAGGCATGTTGTCTTCATCAAGTGCATAGATCAGCTTCGGGAAAGCCGGCGTTACATAGTAGCCTTTTCTGTCTTTGACGCCGAGAATCCGCTGCCTTAATATGGCCTCGATTATGAGCGCAAGATCCTCCCTTATCTGCCCGTCCGGCACCTCATCAAGATACATGAAAACAGTTACGAACGGAGCCTGTCCGTTTGTGGACTGGAGCGTGATGAGCTGGTACTGGATCGTCTGGCATCCGGATTCCACTTCCTTGCGGACTTCATCTTCGATGAGTTTTTTCATTTTGTCTTCAGTCGCGGTAATTCCCGCTTCTTCAAACTCTTCGTGCAGGCGTTTTGATATCCTCTGCCTGCTGACATCTACAAACGGCGCGAGGTGAGAGAGGGTAATAGTCTGACCGCCATATTGAGAACTGGCGACCTGCGCGACTATCTGTGAAGCAACAGTGCAGGCTGTCGCAAATGACTTCGGCCTGTCGATTTTTGTCCCTGAGATACAGGTGCCGTTCTGCAGCATGTCATCAAGGTTTACCAGGTCGCAGTTGTGCTCGCGGTTGGCGAAATAATCAGAATCATGGAAATGTATTATGCCCTCTTCATGCGCTCTTGATATTTCGGGAGGGAGCAGGAATTTTGTCGTATACTCACGTGAAATTTCCCCGGCCATATAGTCTCTTTGAACTGATACGACTGTAGGGTTTTTATTGGAATTTTCCTGTCTGACTTCCTCGTTCTGCACCGAAACAGAACCGTCCTCGTTCTTTGTCACGTCAACGATGCCCTCGATCTTCGCGAAGAGACCTGTCTTGTTGCGCGTCTCCTGACGGCTTGCTCTGTAGTCGTGATACAGCAGGAAAACGGAATATGACCGCTTGCAGATTTCATGCTGCACGATGTCCTGTATCTCTTCGACCGACAGTGCTCTCTCAGTATGGAAAACAATTGATTCCACTATTTCTGTGATCTCATCTATCTGAGCATCAGTGAGCTTATTGTCAGTTCTTTTTTCTTCACTGTTAGCTTTCGTGATCGCGGCTTTGATCTTTACAAGTTCAAACGGAACCTGTTTACCGGATCTTTTTATGATGAATTTCTGTTCATCCTGATTTGCGTCTTTGATGTAATCGTTCATTAATATACCTCTGTCATTATATTGTTGAGCAAAACCAATCTACTGGTCCTGCATAGTTGCCGGCCAGATGATTATATCAGAAAAAAACCAAAGAAAACAGATATATTGTGTTTTTATTTACAAAAAACCACAACATCTTGTGAAAACGCCATATTTGCGTTGCATTATTTGGAACCGTTGCTGCTGGAATCTTCATCGCTGTTGCTGTCGCCGGCGTAGAGATATACATCGTCTTTCATGTGAAAGCCGCCTGCGATTACAGTATCATCTATGTTGTCAGCGGTGACTTTGATGGGCGCTATGGAAATGTATGGTACGTCATAAGTGCCGTCAGAAATTGTTTTGTCTGTGTCAGGACCGGAGCCGTTTGCCATCTCTACAGCGATCTTTGCAGCCTGTCCCGCCAGATCTTCGATAGGTTTGTACACAGTCATTGCCTGTGTGCCCTCGACAATCCGCTGGCATGCTTCAAGATCAGCATCCTGACCCGTAACTGTCACATCTCCGGCACGTCTTTGCTCAGAGAGAACTCTCACGACCTGACCGGCGATGGAGTCATTGCCACACATGAATGCGTCAGCATTACTTATGTCTTCCGGGTGAGCCGTAAGGTAATCGTATGCCTCCTCGTCGTTCCAGTCGGCGCAGTCTTTTTCATCAATGAGAGTGATATTGTCATTAATTGTTTCGTCAAAACCTTCATTGACGAGAGTCACATTGTAGTCCGTAGAGGAACCGTTGACTTTCATGTATTTTCCGCCGTCAGGCAGAGCATCATTTATGACTTCAGCCATGAACCGCCCGACCTCGCCGTTATCAAATGTAATATAAAGATCAGTGTCAGCGTTGTTGACAATGCGATCGTATGAGATAACCTTGATCCCGGCCTTATGTGCCTTTTCGACACTTTCAGTGAGAGTTTTGCCGTCGACAGCAACAATTACAAGAAGGTCTACATGGTTTTCAATCATGTGGTCGATTATCGAGATCTGTTCGTTAACATCGCCGTTGGCGTTTCCGACTATAACATTCGCTCCGAGCTCCTTTGCGGTAGATGTGAAAATATCTCTGTCGCGCTCCCACCTTTCTATAACAAACGAGTCGAAAACGATACCTATCGATGGCCCTGTCTTATCCGCATCTGAAGCGGCGGTATCGGTGTGCTCAGAGACAACAGCGCTTCCGCAGCCTCCAAGGATAAAGGAACACAGCAACGCAGAAATGAGCATGAGACTTATTTTCTTATAAATTACTGATCGATTCAGCATTATTTCTCCCGTGCAGAATGTATTTTTTACCCTGATATCATATAATGTACTCATGTCTGACAATAATAAACGCGGTCATGATGACCGGCAACAACATCATAAGCCATCAGGTTCGAATCTTGCAATCATAATCCTGATGAGCGTGCTTGTTCTGGTGACAGCACTGAGCCTCATATATTTTGAAATACAGGTGCGCTCTCTCACGAATCTAAACGGAGATAAAACTGATTACAGCCGTCACTATGCGTTTGTGGGCGACAAATCCAGCACCTTCCTTTCGTCCGTATACAGTGCGGCCAAAAAGGAGGGCAGCGCCAATGAAGATTATGTGGAATTCACGGGGCGTGACCTTACGACATCATATTCTGTGCATGACCTCATGAAAATTGCCATATCATCCGGCGTCGACGGGATAATCGTGAATGCGGATGACAGCGATGATATGAGCGAATCCATAAATAACGCGGTAAGTGCCGGAATCCCCGTCATCTGCATAGGCACTGACAGTTACGGATCTTCCCGTGAAAGCTATGTAGGTATTTCGTATTACACACTCGGTCAGGAGTATGGCAAACGTATTGCGGAACTCGGCAGAGAAGGTAATGTGGATGTAATGATAGTCGCCAGCCCTGAGGAACATACAACAGGGCAGAATCTTGTTCTGTCGGGTCTCAGCGATTATCTTGGAAGCAACGTGACAAATGCAAGATACGACATTGAATCACAGGTCCTCGGCGATGGCGGAATGTTCTCGACGGCTGAGGCCGTCACGGATCTTTTCAGCGGCGATGAGCTGCCGGACATCCTTGTGTGTCTTGACGAGACCAGCACGACAAGCGCATGCCAGGCTGTTGTTGACTCCAACCATGTTGGCGATGTTTCGATCTTCGGTTACTATGTGAACGACACGATACTGAATGCTGTGTCAAAACAAGTTATATCCGGCACTTTGACTGTGTCGACTGAAGAAATCGGGAAGCGTGCAGTGGACTGCCTCGACGAATACATAAGGAATGGTTTTGTTACTGAATATGTGTCGATGGACATCGAGGCTGTGACTGTGGACAATGTTGATGAATATGAGAGTGACAGCACGGCAGAAGGCAGCAGTGATAAGGAGGCAGAATGAGCGTAAGAACACGTTTTGCCGGTCTCAGGAAACTCATCCCAGGGACGCTCGAGGGAAAGCTTATACTGACATTCCTGCTCACATCAACGCTGATTTTTCTGGTCAATATTTTCCTCTTCATTAATATTAATAACGCGATAAACAGGATAGACAGAGTGTATTCATCGAATGTGCAGATAAGCGCGCTGTCTGATGCTCTTGATTCAGTCCAGAATGATCTGACAGCTTATCTCAACACGAAAAGCACTGAATCGCTGGGGAGTTTCTATGAATCAGAAGGCAAATATGATGATATAGCGGCATCGATGGATTTTGCCGGCAGCGGAGATGAGATAGAAGTTTCGTTTACAAATATACTTGCGATTTCAGATAATTACCTGTCTGTATGCGAAGAGACACTGGCATCAAAGAGGGGCCGGAATATTCAGCGATACAGGGAGAATTATGATGATGCGACGGAGTTGTACGGGTACCTCCAGTCGTACATATACAGCCTTAATAATGCACAGCTGCGCAACAACTCGGCGAGCTATACGGCTCTGAGCCAGACGTTCCACACACTTGAGCTGATCAGTATGTTCGTTCTTATTGCAGTGACGCTGGCAAACCTCCTCATCACACTTATGACGACGCGCGCGACGACAGGACCTATGAAAGAACTGGTAGAAGAGGCGGGGGAGATAGGAGACGGAAACTTTGACGTGCCTGCTCTTGATGTCAGGACAGGTGACGAGATAGGCGTTGTGAGTGCAGCATTCAATGAGATGGTAGTGAGTATAAAAGGCTACATAGCCAAGATCCGCGAGTCCATGGAAAATGAGAGCAGGATGAAAGAAAATGAACTTCTGATGGATTCGCACCTCAAGGAGGCCGAACTCAAATACCTGCAGGCTCAGATCAATCCGCATTTTCTTTTCAACACGCTCAACGCCGGGGCACAGCTGTCGATGATGGAGGGCGCGGACAAAACATACCGCTACCTGCAGAACGTGGCCACATTCTTCCGCAACAAAACAAATCGTGAGAAGCAGGTCACGACACTGGCAGATGAGATATCACTTGTAGACAGCTATATCTATATCATAAATGTGAGATTTTCGGGATCTATAGTCTACGAGAAGAGAGTAGATGAGGATTACCTCAATGTTTCCTTCCCGAGCATGATATTGCAGCCAATAATCGAGAATGCGATCAATCACGGGGTCCGCGACATAACGTGGCCGGCAAGGATAGTGCTGTCGGTCTACAAGACAGGTGATTTTATCACCATCTCGGTGCGCGATAATGGACGCGGAATGACGCAGGAACAGATACAGAATGTTCTTGAAGGCAAAACACAGGTAAGAGCCAAAGGTGATGAAACAAACGGCGTCGGACTCGGCAACGTCGTCAGCCGCATGAAACTCTTTTACAAGTGCGACGACGTATTCGATATAACAAGCGCCGGCCAGGACAAAGGCACAGAAGTACTTCTGTATGTGCCAATGCCAATGTAAAATCGAAGCTTTTACAAATGTAAAATCAAAGATTTTACATAAGAGGTTGGAAGGGACTCCGACCTCTGGGCCTATTAATAGTATCAGGAGGCACAATGTACAGAATACTGCTTGCAGATGATGAGGGCATCGCGATAGATTCGCTGACATATATCATCGAGAAAACATATGGCGACAAGTGCGAGATAAGATCGGCCAGAACCGGCAGATCTGTCATTGAGATCGCCGAAAACTTCAGACCTGACATCGCTGTCATGGATATTCAGATGCCGGGGATCAACGGTATAGAGGCAATCCGTGAGATAAGGAAATTCAGTCCTACGACTGTATATATAGTTCTGACGGCTTACGATAAGTTCGACTACGCGAAAGAAGCTATTGATCTGGGTGTCCTTAATTATCTCTCAAAACCCATTGACAGGGACATTTTTGTCGATGCGATGAACGGGGCGATCTCCAGAATTGAATCTGAGAGAGCGAAGAGGAGCAAAGATCTGAGGGCATGGGAGAAACTTGAGACTGTCATACCTGTCATAGAAAGTGGTTTTGTATACTCGCTCCTTCTGCAGGAAAACTCAAGTGAAGAAACTGATAGATTCAGGAGTCTCCTCGACATAACAGAGAACAGCGGTTATGTCCTGCTTATAGAGTGCGGCGAAGAAAAAGAAGATAACGGGAGTTCATCAGGCCAGACTGCAAAAAGTGAAAGCCATATCGAAGAAAGCAGGGAAGGGTCAGATGATGATCTCGATAATCCAATCGGCACAGGGATCAGAATAAGAAAATACTATTCAAAGATCCGCGATATCCTCAAAGAGTATAATTCCAAGGCGATCATCGGGGATATAATGATGAACAAGATACCGGTCTTTGTCCCGCATGGGAGCGGGGAGCCTGACTATAATGAAAGAATAGAAATTATAGACAAGATCAGGATGATCGTGACGCAGCTCGAAGACAAAACAGGTGTCTGCTTCAGGATCGGAATCGGAAAAGTAAAACCGATGCCTGATATGAAAACATCATACCAGGAGGCACTGCGATCGCTGTTTGCCGGGGGCGGACCTGTATCACACGCTGATGATCTGCCTGTTGCCTGTGAATATGAGAAGGACTATCCGATAGATACGGAGAACCAGATATTTGATGGCATAAAACGCGGTGATGTCGATTCGACGGCGGATGCCGCTGACAGGTTTTTTATCTGGATGCAGGAGACGCAGGAGAACCATGAATCGAGCGTAAGACTAAAGGCACTCGAATTTGTTTTGTGGGCAGAACATATTGCGTACCAGGATGGAGGAATGGGACTTTATCGTTTCACAGACAGAGCGGATTACATGGACATTTCGCAGAGGCTCAGCCTCGATGAGCTGCATGACTGGTTCGTAAGGAGAATAAAAGAGGCCGCTGCAAAGATAGCAGACAAAACAAAGTCACGCGCAGATTCGCTCACAGACAGAGCCAAAGCCTACATTGACGGTCATTACCAGAATGACATTTCGCTAGATGATGTTTCGAGAGAGATGAACATAAGCCCGTATTATTTCAGCAAGCTCTTCAAGGAAGAGGCAGGTATAACATTTATAGAGTACCTGACGACGCTGCGCATGACAAAAGCCAAAGCGCTGCTCTCGGATCCGGCGATACCGGTGAAGGAAGTCGGTACAAAAGTGGGATATCAGGACCCGAATTATTTCAGCAGAATTTTCAAGCGGTATACAGGAAAGACCCCGACTGAGTTCAGGGGATAGATATAATCAGGAGGTGATAGTTTTGAAAGAAGGAATACTTGTCATTAATTATGGTTCGGATTATCAGGAGACCAGAGAAAAGAGCACGGATATGGTATACAGGGAGATCAGGGACAGATATCCGGATATGCCTTTGTATGAGTGCTTTACGAATAGAAGGATACTGAATCTGTCTGACGAAGAGAGGAAGGCCCGCAATTATCCGAATCTTGAGGAGACACTTGAAAAGATCGCAGGAGATGGCATAGAGCATCTTTATGTTTCAATGACATTGCTGGTACCTGTGCCGGAGTACTACAAGGCGCTCGAGACTATGAGAAAATATAAGGACAGGATCCCGTTCATACAGGTGACGCACCCTGCGATCTATGACCGCAGTGACAGCGCCAGAGTCGCGAAGGCACTTATTGATGCGGTGAAATTTGATCCTGAAAAGGCATATATTCTTCTGGCTCACGGGACGGCAGAGCTCGTAGACGACTGCTATGTAGACGTGACAAGAGAGATACACGCGGCCGGTTATAAACTTGTGTATGTCGCGCTCCTTAAGGGCTCGCCCACGCTTTCATCTGCAATCGGAAAACTTCAGGAATACCGTTACGATGATATCGTAACGATAGTACCTTTTATGGTCGGCGCCGGATACAGTGTCCGCAGCACGCTTGACGCAAACCAGAATCCCTTCCTCAGCAAGATTTCAAAGGCGGGATTCAGAACAAGGTCTGTATTCAAGGGCGTTGCCGAATATCATGAGTTCCGCGAGGTGTTATATGAGAAGCTCGCCGGAATAATGGCAGACGATACACTTGGCAGGATATAGTATTGGCTCAGTCGCGCACTACCTGCAGAATGTAGAACTTGAGGTAATAGCTCTCGTCAGAATTCCAGAGGATCGGGTGGTCGGGCGCCTGTGTGCGGAACTCCACCTGGCGCAGACGAACGTGAGCGTCATGCGCCGCCTCATCAATTGTTTTGGCGAATAGTTCCGGATCCATGAAGTGTGAGCATGAGCATGTGACGAGGAAACCGCCGTTCTTTACGAGTTTCATACCGCGGAGATTTATCTCACGGTAGCCGCGCGCGGCAGCTTTAATGGAATTGCGGGATTTTGTAAAAGCCGGCGGATCCAGTATGACGACATCGAATTCCGCACCCTTCCCTTCCATCGCGGGAAGATATTCAAAAACATCAGCACATTCGAATTTACATTTGTCTGAAAGACCGTTGAGGTCAGCATTGTGCTTCGCCTGCTCTATGGCAGGATCTGACGAATCTACAGCTGTGACGAGAGATGCTCCGGCCGCGGCGGCGTTAAGTGCAAATGATCCCTGATTGGTAAAACAATCGAGTACTGTCGCATTTTTGCAGAGCCGTCTGATAGCGGCTCTGTTGTCTTTCTGATCGAGAAAATAGCCTGTCTTCTGGCCGTTTTCGACATCGATCAAATACTTGATCCCGTTCTCAGTGATTTCCACTTTAGTGTCGAAAGGTTCTGAGAGAAATCCCTTTGTCCGCTCAAGACCTTCTTTCTCACGGACCTTTGCGTCGCTCCTCTCGAATATTCCACGCACATGGATCCCATCGTCTGACAGCACTTTGCAGAGTGCTTCAAGAATTACGCCCTTTAGTCTGTCTGTTCCCAGACACAGCGATTCGATGACGAGAATGTCATTGTATTTATCGATCGTAATCCCGGGGAGAAAATCGGCCTCGCCGAATATAACACGGCATGAAGAGGTGTCTATGACCTTTTTGCGGTATTCCCAGGCATCTTTTACGCGTGAGGCGAGCAGTGCGTAACTGATAGGCTCATTCTCGCGCTTTGAGAGCATCCTGATCCTGATGGTCGAGCTCAGACTGATGACGCCGTATCCGAGGAAGAACTTATCAAAATCTCTGACACTGATGATGTCACCATTTTCGAATTCCCCCGTTACATTTTCTATTTCATTGTCATATATCCAGAGACCGCCTGCTTTGAAGAACCGGCCTTCCTTTTTCTTTATGTAAGCTGTAGCATCTGCGGCAAGATTACTGCAGTCAGCAAGATCATAGTCCATTTTCAATGTTGCCATATTCTTTCACCTTTTCCTCTTATGCCTTCTGGTTAAAACTTGTCAATTTATATTATCACAAGCCACATCTGTTGAAATTACGGTCTTTCTAAACTGTATAAATCGGTTTAGAATACTATCAGGAGTTCACCTGATGTCAACAGCGGCATATACTGGAAAACATGATACTACAAACAGAGGTAAAGATGGCAGAAAAGATGACGGACGCCGGCATCTGAGATTCAGAGCGGGCTTCCGGACCATGCTTTTTCTGTGGGCAGTTTCTGCAGTTCTCAATATCGTGGCCTGGAACAGCACGGAATTTTGCGATTGGTATCAGGCTGCTGTTTTTCCATTGTGGGTAAATTCGCTCGGAAGGCTGAACGGGCTTGTATCGTTTTCAGTGGGTGAAGTCATGATCACCATCGGCGTCATATGGATCGCCGCCGGTCTTGTGATCCTTGTAATCGCGCTCGTGCTCTTTGCCTTGAGAAGGATAAGGCGCGCGGAAAGCAGCATCGTGCAGAAGGCCGGCAGCAGGTTCCTGCGCTTTGCAACTTGTTTTGGCAGAGTAACGGCGGTCGTTATAACGTATGTTATGCTTGTCATGACCCTTAATTGTTTTGTCGTGTACCATGCGACGGGACTGCCCGCACCGGACCTTACAGAGAGCGAGGCACAGACAAGGTACAGCACACAGGCGCTCGGTGACCTGCGCGATTTTCTTGTGAGCGAAGCGAATATGTATGCGGAGATCGTCGACCGCGATGATGACGGCGAGGTAGTCATCAGTGAGGAGCCCAAACAGGAGGCTGTTGATTGCATGCTGGGCCTGTCGGAATCATCTGATGAATACAGTTGTCTCAAGGGCTATTATCCTGAGCCAAAGGGCATGTATTATTCACATCTTATGAGTCAGTCGTATATGCAGGGGTATTATTTCCCGTTTTCGATGGAAGCCAATTACAATACGGACATGACAGTGATGCGCGTGCCATTCACACTCTGCCATGAACTTGGGCACCTCAAGGGATACATGAAGGAAGATGACTGCAACATGCTGGGCTTTCTTGCCTGTCTCGAAAGCGATGACCCTGCTTTCGTGTACAGCGGTTATCTCGGCGTGCTTACATATGTCAACAATGCGTGGTTTAAGGCGATAGGGAACGACACAAATACGTATTTGTCACACCCGCTCATTTCGGAACAGGTAAGTTTTGACGATGAATTCCTTCGGGAAGACATCTGGGCAAAGGTCGAAGACAGCGCGGTCGTTGACACTGAAACTGTACACAAAACAAATGTAGTTCTGTCAGATGCATCCATGAAAGCGAACGGGATCAAGGCCGGAAGAGACAGCTACGACCTCGTGGTATCGCAGCTCCTCGACTGGTGGGCGGAGACAGGCAGCAGATTGAATTAGAAGAGGATTATATGATTGACGTAATTATTGATACACTCATTGACGCGGTGAAACTCATACCGTTTCTTTTTATCACCTACCTGATCATGGAATTCCTGGAGAGCAGGACCGGGGACAAAACACAAAATGTCGTAAGGAAAGCCGGATGGCTCGGACCCTTGTGGGGCGGAGTCCTGGGGATGTTCCCGCAATGCGGCTTCTCGGCGGCGGCTTCGAATTTTTACGCGGGCCGCGTGATTTCGGTGGGCACGCTTCTTGCAGTCTATCTTTCCACATCGGATGAAATGCTACCGATAATGATCTCTGAGCAGGCTCCTGTGGCGACAATGATCAAGATAATGCTGACGAAAGTCGTTATAGCTGTTGCTGCGGGATTTATAGTGGATGCCGCGATGCACATGTCAAAGAGCAGGACAACTGGTCAGGCTGACAGTGATGAAGGACTGGAGATAGAAAGGCTTTGCCGCAAGGAGAAATGCCACTGTGACGATGAGGGCGGCAGTATATGGAAGTCTGCGCTGAAACATACAGTCAACATACTGATATTTGTTATCATCATTACGTTTGTACTCAACTGTGCCTTCCATTATGTCGGAAGTGAGAGACTTGAATCACTGTTTTCCAATGTCCCTGTTGTTGGAGAAATGATTGCAGCACTTATAGGTCTTATTCCGAACTGCGGCGCATCCGTGCTCCTGACACAGCTGTATTTAAGGGGTGTAATGAGTGCGAGCCAACTGATAGCGGGACTCCTTGTCGGAGCCGGAGTGGGGCTGCTGGTCCTTTTCAGAGTGAATCCGGACACAAAGGAGAATGTCAGAATCACAGCTCTATTGTATGTTATCGGTGTCCTTGGAGGTGTAGTGGTATCAGCACTTGGAATGGTGTTCTGATCAATAATAACGCTCCGTCATGGAGGGAAAAATGTCACGCGTAAAAACAGCAAGGGGAGACCTCAGGAGAAGCGACACAGGGCGCGGCTCAGAGACGATAAGCTCTCTGATCGAGAGTTCAGATGTCCTGAACAAACCGCAGGAAGCTATCAGGTTCGATACTAATGAAATACGGCTTCCGGTGAGGCCTCATTGGCACTATTACATGGAGATCGTCTATGTGCTCGAGGGCAGCATACGTATAGAGAGCAATGGAGAATCAGAGCTGCTCGGGCCTGGAGATTTCTATATGGTGCGTCCGGAGATAGTGCATGCTTTCTTTTCAGATGAAGGGAAACGGGCTGTCATGGAGGTGCTGAAGTTCGATGTGAGCCGACTTCGCTCAGGCAGCAGTTATGTGCCGAAGATGGATGTTGTCCTGCGCAATGCGGGGAATATTCAGCATGCCCCGATGTTATTCAGGAGCGAAAAGATCAGTAAATATTCCATAGGCAAGTCAATGATCAGGATCCGCGAAGAACTTGAGCATAAAGAGTATGGATATGATCTGATGGTGGAGAGCCGCATAGCAATGATAATGGTGGATATCCTCAGGATATGGAGACAGGAAGGATATAGTCTCGATGCTGCGATAACGGAGGATACCGAGGGTATATCGATCCACAACATCACAGCATACATCGACGAGCATGCGGGCGATGATCTGCGCGTTGAGAAACTGTCTGAACTGTGCAGTATGAGCTACTCTTATTTTGCACGAAGTTTTCACAGCCTTTACGGACGTTCATGCAAAGAGTATATAGAGCATATACGTGTCACAAAAGCTGAGGACTTACTCCTGTTTACGGATTGCGACTTAAGCTATATTTCGCAGGAGACGGGTTTTGCCGACAGCAGCCATCTCATCAAGACATTCAGAAGGCTCAGGGGCATCACGCCAAAACAATATAAGACCCGCAACTCAAAGGTCACTATGGTATAATGCAGTGAGATTATGGAGCTAAATAAAACTCCGGTATGGAGGCAAAATGAAACTTATCAGCGCGATAGTGCCTTGCTATAACGAAGAGGAAAATGTCAGCTATTTCTATGACGAGTTCATAAAGAACAAAAGTTTTTTTGATGCGAATGATCTGGCTTATGAGCTGATATATGTAGATGATGGATCAAGTGATGCCACGGCATCAGAAGTTAAAAAGGTCATCGGGAAAGACAGCAATGTGCATCTTATCTCTTTGTCACGCAATTTTGGCAAGGAGTCATCAATGTATGCTGGAATGCAGATGGCAAAGGGCGATTACGTCGTAATAATGGACAGTGATCTTCAGGATCCGCCGTCGCTCCTTCCGGAGCTGTATGGATATCTTCAGGAAGGCTATGACGTCGCTGCGACAAGAAGGACAACACGCAATGGGGAACCGCCGGTGCGCTCTTTCTTTGCGAGAGCGTTCTACCATATCATCAACAAATGGTCGCAGACAGAGATCGTTGACGGAGCAAGGGATTATCGTCTTATGACACGTCAGGTAGTGGATGCTGTACTGTCGATGTCGGAGTATTGCCGTTTTTCAAAGGGTATTTTCAGCTGGGTAGGATTCAGGACAAAATGGGTGGAGTATGAGAATATCGAGCGCGTTAAGGGCACGACCAAGTGGAATTTCTGGAGCCTTTTCACATACGCGATGGATGGAATAGTCGGGTTTTCAACTGCGCCGCTCAAGATAGCGTCAATTACAGGATCGGTATTCTGCCTTATCTCGGTCATTATGATAATATTCACGATAGTAAGGAAGCTGGCATTCGGAGATCCGACGAGCGGCTGGCCGTCCCTGGTATGTATTATTTTCCTTGTGAGCGGAGTGCAGATGCTCTGCCTTGGCGCTGTCGGTCAGTATCTTGAGAAAACATATCTTGAGGTCAAGCATCGTCCTATATATATTATCAAAGAAAAAATGTGATTATGAAGCAATCAAAAGCAGGTTCAATAAAAAGAATACTGACATTGCAGATGAGCATGATCGGTCTGTTCATTCACACGGGACTTTATGCCCTTATCTGGTTCAATGATTATTATCCTCTGGTGCGGCTTAAGCTTAAGTTTTATATCAACGGTCATATCCTGATCATGTTGATATATTTCCTGCTGCTGATGTTTATCACCAGGGCATATGAAGGCAATAAAGTGGGCTTCCTCAAGCCCTTTGATGTTATTCTGTCGCAGGTCTTTTCTTTGTTCATCGTAAATGTGATCTCGTATTTTCAGATTTCGCTGATGCGCAACTGGATGGTTCCACAGGGACCTATGTGGCGTCTTCTGCTGATTCAGATCGCGTTCTCCATAGCCTGGGTATATCTTAGCGACTACGTCTACAGAAAAGTATTCCCGCCGCGTGAAATGATCCTGGTGTATGGCAGGCGCCCCATAGAGGATATCATGGCTAAATTCGGCAGCAGACCGGACAGGTACAGGATATCTGAGTGTGTGAATATATCAGAGGGACATGAGAATGTAATCAGGAAGATTTCGGGTTTTGACACAGTTGTGCTGTGGGATATTCCGACAATGGATCGCAATGAGCTGATCAAGTATTGCTATGGTCACATGATCCGTATGTATGTGATGCCCAAGATCCCGGATGTTCTTATGCGTGGTTCAGTGCAGATCCACCTGTCAGATACATCGCTCTACATGACGAGAGAATACGCGTTGAGTTTCGGTCAGCGTTTCATTAAGCGTGCGATCGATCTTGTTTGCGGCATTCTGCTGCTTATCATCACCTCGCCGATCTTCCTTATAACAGCTATATTGATCAAAACATATGATCACGGACCTGTATTCTATAAGCAGACACGATGCACGATAGACATGAAGGAATTTTCAATCATAAAGTTCCGCTCGATGAGAGTCGATGCGGAGAAAGACGGAGTGGCGCGCCTTGCAAGGAAGGATGATGACAGGATAACTCCTGTCGGAAAGTTTATTAGAAAGTGCCGGATAGATGAGCTTCCGCAGCTGATAAATGTCATAAGAGGTGATATGAGCTTTATCGGCCCGAGACCGGAACGCCCTGAGATAATAAACGAGTACATCGAGGATATGCCGGAGTTCGCCTACCGCACAAGAGTTAAGGCGGGACTCGCAGGATATGCGCAGGTCTACGGCAAATACAATACGACGCCTTATGATAAACTCAAGCTGGATCTCACCTATATTCAGAATTATTCCGTCGGACTTGATATAAAGCTCATGCTTTTGACGCTGAAGATCCTTGTAAAACCGGAAAGCACCGAAGGAGTTGACAAGACACAGGTGACTGCAATGAAGGAAGAGCAGCATGATGATAAGCAGTAGATCGGGGCATGGAGCAGATGATGAAACACGGTGATGAAGAAATGAACAAAAGATCAGCTTATCTTCGGACGATGAGAAAACTCTGGATCGTACCGGCGGCAGCAGTTGCCTGTGCGGTCTTGTTCTTCCTTGTGTATTTTCTTGTGACAGTAGTTTTCCGGGGCGCCCGTGAGTATGAATATGTTACAAAGCTCTATGTCGAGTACGCGATGAATGAGGACACTCAGACGGCTTATGATTATTACAACGGCTGGACGTGGAACGATCTCATTGTTTCTAACCCTGACATCTCGGATACAATCGTAGCGCAGCTTCCTGAAGGCACTGATCTGTCTACAGTGAGCGACGAGGCAAATGTTCAGATCCTTTCGGATATAAGGGTAATGACTGTAACAGTGACTGACAAGGACCCGGACCGCGCGATGGCAATAGGTGATGCGGTGAGTGCAGGCCTCGTGCATTTTGGCGGAACGGCAAAGGAATTTGATGAGATAAGAGTCATGTCAACGACAGAGCCAGCTGTAGTGACGTATTCGAACCGCACGAAGAACGCAATACTGCTGGGCTTCATAATCGGAGCACTGGCGGGAATATTTGCTATAGTGATTAGCAGCACGCTTGACGACGCACTATATATTCCGGAGGATGCAGGCAGGCGTTACGGGATACCGTGCCTCGGGGCAACTGCTTCAAAAGGAGCAGCTCTTCCGGCAAAGCTCGACTCGGAGCTCAGGGCTGATGTTTCATGGCTGATGAAGGATGCCGGTAAATGTGCAGTGACTTATGCCGGAACCGGCAAAGAAACTGCTGAGAGCGTGGCAAGACGCCTTGCGGAAGCCTGCGCAAAAGAGGGAGAAGCGGCGGGAATATGTTTTGACGTGGTGCCAGGTGACAGCTACGATGCACTGCGCGCAGCGGACAAGATCGTGATGGTGCTCCCTTATGGCAGGAAGAACGGGACAGAGGCTGACCGTGTCCTCGGGGTAATGCGGCAGCAGGGGTGCGGCGCAGACGCAACAGTCATAGCTGATGCGGATGTGAGGTTCCTTAAGTATTATTACAGGATGAAGTAAGGAACAGGAATAACAGATGAGAATACAGATTCTGGTGGCGGCGGTTCAGGAAAACGTGATCATGCTGGCCGAACATATGAATATTTCGACTGATGCGATCATCTGCAATCAGTGCCACGAATTCTCATATCAGGAGTTCGAGCACTGCGGACATAAGATACGTGCTTATGCATTCGATGAACGCGGGGTCGGCCTCAACAGGAACAATGCCCTGATGCGCACAGATGCGGATCTTTGTGCTTTTGCGGATGAAGATATTGTCTACGATGATGATTATGAAGAGAAGATAATACGCGAGTTTGAGCGCAATCCGAAAGCTGACATTCTTATGTTCAATGTGATGGCGACCGAGAACAGGAGAACATACGAGAATATAAGGCACAAGAGAGTCCGCTGGTATAATTACGGGCGCTATCCGACATACAGCATGTGTGCCAGGGTGGAGAGCCTCAGGAAGGCAAATGTGAGTTTCTCCCTTCTCTTCGGCGGCGGAGCAAAGTACAGCAACGGAGAGGATACTTTGTTCCTGCATGACTGTCTGGAAAAGGGGCTCAGGATATATGCCGTACCGGTCGGAATAGGCCACGAGAAAAAGCGCAGCGAAGCTGAAGAATCAACATGGTTCAAAGGATACAACGAGAAATTTTTCTACGACCGCGGCGTGCTATATCACTATCTGTACGGAGCGTTGGCAGGATTGATGTCCGTACTTTTTATTGCCAGAAAGAAAAAGAAAATGTGCAATTCTGTCCCGGCCACGCAGGCGCTCAGCCTTATGCGCAAGGGAATAAAGGAAGGATAAGGACAGCAGCGGATGATCCTTTACATAGCTGTCACGATACTGGTGCTGGCGCTCAGTCTGTGGGTGCGCCCGCGTACAGCCGTCAAA
>Ga0172377_10000173_pt1 | contig 56091 bp, 47 predicted proteins | sample Pumphouse3metaG_FD_119749 | JGI IMG/M metagenome (GOLD analysis project Ga0172377, IMG submission 119749) | Leachate microbial communities from a municipal landfill in Southern Ontario, Canada - Pumphouse #3 metaG | ecosystem: Engineered > Solid waste > Landfill > Unclassified | place: Canada...
CAAAGGATTTGACTCAGGCAATCTGAAACAATCCTTTTCGAATCTTAGAAAGGCATCGTTGGTGTCTAGACATCGGGGTCCACCATAGCACCCGCAATCCGCCGCCGTACCCATCACAGTGACAATCCCACGCACAATCCCACGCGCAATGACCCTACAACGACCCCTACAATGACGCTTTTCCCCCAAGTATTGCACTGGCAATGGCACGGGCCATTTCCTGGCGCCAAGAAGGGCTCGTAAGGTTACGGGCATCGTTCTCATTGGAAAGGAACCCGATCTCGACAAGAACCGCCGGCATGCGACTATAGTTCAGGACATAGATATCGGCTTCCTTGACCCCGCGATTGCGTTCCTTGGGAAACGCCCGTACAAGCGACTGCTCCATCGCCTGACCAAGAAGCAGATTCTGCTGATTCAGTTGCCGCGCAAGCTCGGAATTCGTGTATCGGGAAAAACGAGCCGCCGCGGACGCGGGGGAATCAGGGCCGAGGACATTCACCTTCTTCGACTGGGACTTGATCAGGAATTCAAAGCCGCTCGCAGATGAAGTGAGCGCCGAGTTGACATGAATGGAAATGAACATCGCGCTTGTTCCCGCAGCCGGCTCGGTCGAAACAGCGATCGCACATCTATCCTCAAGACTGACATACGTATCATCGCCACGAGTCAGGACGACGGAAAGATCGGGAGCCTCGATCGCAAGAATCCCTTTGACCCGCTTGACCATGTCGAGAGTAATGTCCTTTTCGTCCACTCTACCGGAAAACGACCACGTAGCGGAAGCCCCGGGATCATGCCCCCCATGTCCGGCGTCAAGAATGACTGTTCCGACCGGAAGCGCGAACGGACCGACGGTCGAGGAACGAGTCTGCTCGGCGGCGACCGAACGCCATAGCGGAACAACAATCAAGAGCAGCGACAGCACAACAAGCTGGAAACGGCGCGTTCCACTCATGCCTCACCCTCGGGGGATCGCCATGTATCGATCAGCTGAAAGAAATCAGTCTTGAACAAAACGGCCATCCGCTTGCGGACCTCATCGTTCAGCAACGCCTTGTCCAAATGCCGCCGCCATTTCCGGACGAAGTTCTTGCCCCCGATCTGCTGTACGGACAGCAGCTTCGTATAGCACCGCTCGATGCCCGGCTGCTCGGAACGGTCCTCGATCACCGACTGCCGACTCGGAAACTCAAGGGCGAACGTACGGGCAGTAATGATCCGATATCCATACAGCCAGCATCTTGCACCGAAGTCAAGACATTGCCAGTAGTTGCTGATTATCTGCTCGTCATAGCCCCGAAGCCGCTGGAACAACGCCCTATCGTAGATGCCCAGGCCAAGAAACGGATAAAGCGTAGCCGTGTCGCCTGTTCCGGGCATGAAAGAAAGCGGATCGAGATCCTTGCCACGCATATGGGGAGCGCGGACAGAAGGAATCAGTTCGCCGAGCATGTTCGACAGAATCGGGGCAATGACTGCCGGATGGTCGGGTCTGGCCATGAGCGGCATCAGAACGGAACCTTCGAAGCGAACCATTTCCAGGTCGCTACGGACTACCATGAAATACGTCGTATAACATTCATCGGCCAGAGCGTTGATTCGCTCACCGAGCGTCGTGACTGATGAAAACACAAGCCAGGTAACCTGCGGCCATGCCTCCTGCGTTTCCATACTCTGGAAACGATCTTCCTGGGTGATCACGTGCAGACAGCAGTTCATGTTTGCGGCATACCATGAAATGCAGTCCTCGAGTTCCTGAGCGGATCCGATGTCGAGAATGCCAATAGCCAGCTGTTCCTCTCGATGAAGCTGGCTGATACGTTTGCCAAGGTCCTGTTTCCGATGGTAGATCCGATAATTATTCTGCATCGTCTACGAACACCAAATCCTCCGGCCTGAAGACCATTTCCTTATGTCCCGCCCCTACCCGCTTGGCGATGTCGCGACTCTTGCATCCGATCAGCTTCGACAAGTCGGTGCTGTTGAAATATGGAGCGGCCTTGGCGATGACCGCCCCGTCCAGAGCCTTGACCTGAACGACATCGCCGGCTCCGAACACCCCGTCCACCGCGACCATACCGCTGGGCAACAGACTCTTGTGAGCACGAAGGGCCCGAACCGCCCCGTCGTCTATGGTGATGCTTCCCAGATGGGAATTGTTCAGGATCCATCTGGCACGCTGGGAAAGCCGCTTCATCGGATGGATATACGTACCCATCGGCTGGCCGTCCACCAACCGCACCAGGACATTGTCCTCATAGCCACTGGCGATGATGGAACCGCATCCTGCCACTGCTGCGATCTTCGCCGCCAGCAGTTTCGTCTTCATCCCACCGGTGGAGAACGCGCTACCGGCACCTCCGGCGTAGGAATAAATCGTTTCATCGACGCGCTCGATATCATGCAGCAGCCGGGCCTCGGAACAAGTCCTGGGGTTGCCGGTATACACCCCGTCTATGTCGGTGAGGATGATCAGCAAGTCGGCATCGATCTTGCTGGCGACCATCGCGCTCATCCTATCGTTGTCGCCGAACGCAGAACCGATCTCGGCGGTACTGACCGTATCGTTCTCGTTGAAGATCGGCACAACACCCAAATCGAGCAAAGTTTCAACGGAATTGCGCAGGTTCACATAGGTGCGGCGATTGTTCAGATCCTTTCGGGTCAATAGAATCTGGGAGCAAATGATTCCATGGCGCTTGAACGCCCTGCGGTAGCTGGACATGAGGATCGGTTGCCCGATCGAAGCACAGGCCTGGCGCATCGCCACCTGTTTGACGGTGGTCCTGTACCCAAGTTCCTTCGCACCCATGCCGATAGCCCCGGAACTGACCAGCAACACATGGTACCCTCGACGACAAAGCGTCACGATCTGTGTCACGATCCGATCGATGCAATCTTCATCGATACCGTCACTCGACGACAGAAGATTGGTCCCGACTTTCAGAACCAATGTCCTGACTTTGGAAAAATCCCGCGACGGCAAGTGCTCCATCGGCATCGAAACCGCAGAAATGGAGGATTCAGAAATGTTCGTCACTTCCCCGGACATGGCTACTCCTCGAACGATCCGGCCAGACTGATGCCATCGGTGGAAAGTTCCCGATGAAGGAATTTCTTCCCATGGGGGCCTGTATATTGCGCCACGGTCTGCCCTTGTCCGCGCAACAACCATTTGGAACTCATCAAGCCGGCGAGTCCGACAGGTCCGCGAGCATGTATCTTCGCCGTACTGATACCGACTTCAGCGCCGAGACCGAAACGAAATCCATCTGAGAAACGGGTACTGCAGTTCCAGAAGACATCGGCGGAATCAACTTCGCGCAGGAACCTCTGCGCCGTGGCGACATCGTCGGTGATAATGGCATCGGTATGGTGCGACCCATGGATGGCGATATGCTCCACCGCCTCCTCATAGGAATCAACCACTTTTACGGCAAGCGTCAAAGCGAGAAACTCTGTGAAGAAATCATCTTCCATAGCGGCGACGCAGTCGATAGATGCACGAACTCGCTCATCGCCCTTGATCGTGACGCCATTGCGCTTCATCGCCTGGGCGACAAGAGGCAGGAAGATAGGGGCGACGGCACTATGGACCAGCAACGTCTCCAGCGCATTGCATGCCGCAGGGTATTGGATCTTGGAATCGACGGCGCACGCCACAGCCATATCCAAGTCCGCGGCCTGATCTACGTACATGGCGCATATGCCGTCGGCGTGGCCGAGAACCGGAATGCGGGTATGCTCCATCACATACCGCACGAACGCGTTCGATCCTCTGGGGATCAGCAAATCGATATCCTTGTCCATCCCAAGCATTTCATCGACGTCTGCATGACTTTCCAGGAGCACAAGCCAATCGCTGCCAAGCTGGGAATCGGCGCAGGAGCGGCGAATCGAGGCTACGAGCGCCCGATTGGTCCGCAACGCTTCCTTGCCGCCTTTGAGAATAATGCCGTTGCCGCTTTTCAAACAAAGAGACACGATCTGGACCAAGGCATCCGGACGTGCTTCAAAGATCATGCCGATCACTCCGATGGGAAACGTTACCTGTTCAAGCAACAATCCGTCGTCCAGCATTCTACGCTGGGTTACGGTGTTGATAGGATCGGAGAGCCGGCTAACTTGCCGCACACCTTCGCACGTCGCAAGGAGCTTGTCGTCATCGAATTTCAACCGTTTGAGCAACGGGACCTTTTCCCCCGCTTTTCCCGCCTCGTCCAGATCTGCATGGTTGGCTTCGAACAACGCAACCGCATCCCGTTCCAGACCATCGGCGATACGCAGCAACAATGCGTCGCGAAGCGTCGCGGGCGAAGTTGAAAGCTTCCCGACCGATTTCTTCAATCGTGCGATATTTGCAACCAATGCGCTATGTTCCATCGAGTATCCTCACTGTTTCCGTCCAGTACAGAGTATCGGGAAAATGACGTGAAGTAAAGTCCATCCGACTTGTTTCCCTGGGCAACAGAAACCCAAACATCATCCGGATACGCTCGAACCTGATGATGGATATCATTTTTCAAAATATAATGGTAGACTGCAACGTATCGCAACAAAGCTCGCATTGGTCGGGCGAAGGAAGGACTTCGATGAACGGGTCGAAACGTATGTTATCGCTACTGCTGATCCTGGTTCTGGCAATTGTTCCCCTTCTGAGTCGAGGGTCTGTCGAATCCGAGTCAAAACGCATATCACTACAGGCAGTCGATGCGAATGGTCGGACTGTCACTCTGGATGCTGAACCCCGTAGAGTCATCGTAGCCGGAAAATCAGCGCTCATGCCGGCCGACGCATTCTTCATGTTTCCGGAAGCGGACGCCATGATCCTGGCCATGAGCAAGACCGACCAGGGGTTGGGAGACTTCTATAATCTGATTTCACCGAAGATACGGGACAGCAAACGTCTCGCACAAAACGCGAGCGCCGAAGAAATAGCAAGGTATGCTCCTGATCTTGTATTGCTGAAATCTTCCAATTTCGAGGGAACCGCGAACAAACTTGATCAACTCGGAATCGTAAATTTCACCATGGAGCTGGAATCGGCAGAAGCATGGAACTCCGAGTTGCTTCAGCTTGGGAAACTGCTTGGCAAAGAGGAACGGGCACAAGAGCTCGTCGAGCTCTATGTCAAGCGGAATCAGATGGTGAGGGAACGAATCGAAACGCTCGATCACGAAAAACTACCGACGGTGCTGGTTCTTCAGTTCAGCGTCGTCGATGGAACCACGGCATTCGAGGTCTGTCCTGATTCGTGGATCCAGACGCAGATGGTGGAAACCGCAGGAGGCGTGCCGGTATGGACAGATTCAGGGCTTGCGTCAAATGCTTGGTCCAAGGTGTCGTTCGAACAGATTGCGGCATGGAATCCCGATTTCATCTATATCGTCAGCTACAAGACGCCCGCTGACAAGTTCCTCGAGGCCATATATTCCGATTTCACATGGAAATCCTTGCGATCGACCCAGAGCCGTCAGATCAAAGCTATGCCATCGGATCTTGTCAGTTTCGCTCAACCGGACAGCAGATGGATACTCGCCCTTCAGTGGATGGCCGCGAATCTGCATCCGGCACTGTTCCCCGGTTTCGACATGCAAAGCGAGGTCGCTTCTTTCTACCGTGACTTCTACCATCTCGAAGACCACCTGATCGAGGAGCTTGCAAGGTCTCTGCAAGGTGGCGTCAACGCCCCTGCAATGCCCCTGCAATGCCCCTGCAATGCCCCTGCAATGCCCCTGCAATGACCCTGCAATGACCCGTACCTAGCTCTCGACACTGTGTATAGCTACAGGTATACTGTCGCTTGATGAACATACAGTCCAATCAATATCATGCCCGGATCAAGCGCAACCGACTGCTCATCTCCACGTGCGGGGGACTGTTGGTAGTGTTGGCGTTCGTGACATTGCTGGTCGGTAGATATCCGAAAGCAGGGTTCACCCCTCCCGCCCGGATATTCAACGATCCCCTGATGCGAAACATCATCGTCAACGTACGTCTACCGAGGGTTGTTTTAGCGATCCTTGCCGGAGCGATCCTTGCCGGAGCGGGATTCGTATTCCAGATGCTGTTTTCCAACCCACTGGTAGAGCCAGGCTTTCTCGGAGTATCGCAAGGAGCCGCCTTCGGAGCAGCGCTGGTGATCATCGTGGCAGGATATTCCACCGTCCTGGTACAAATCAGCGCCACCGTCTTCGGATTGCTCGCGCTGGCGCTATCGTATATTCTCGCCCGACATTTCAGATTCGGCGGCTGGATGCTCAGGCTTGTTCTGGCAGGCATCGCCGTCTCGGCGATCTTCTCTTCCGGCCTGGCGATGCTCAAGTTAGTGGCAGACCCCACCAGGGATCTCCAGGACATCACTTTCTGGATGATGGGAGGATTGTGGAACAGCACATGGACGAACACCCTGTCCGTGCTACCTGTAGCCGCAGTCTCCCTTGCGATTCTGGTCGCCTACCGTTGGAGACTGAACGTACTGTCACTCAACGACAGAACCGCCCACTCAGTAGGACTCTCGCCGAATCGAGACAAACTGCTACTGCTATTCGTGGCCACAGTCGGTACGACTGTTGTCATTTCCGTCACAGGGCTGGTAGGATGGATCGGGCTGATCATTCCGCATCTGGCCCGGCGGCTGTTCGGATCGGACAGCCGGCATGCGTTGCCGGGGGCGATCCTCATGGGCGCCATCTTCCTGCTGTTGTGCGACACGATCGGCAGAACGATGCTTGCAGGAGAAATCCCGCTTGGACTGCTGACCAGCATCATCGGCGCGACGATCTTCATCATCATTCTCACCCGAAGACGACATGGAGCGAATCTATGAGTACGGCATGCACCATCTCAGGTCTCTCGTTTCGATACCAAAACGCAAAAACCCCTGCGCTTGATTCGTTCAGCCTCGAGATCCCCAAGGGAAGCTCCATGGCGCTCCTTGGTCCGAACGGAGCAGGAAAGTCGACGCTGATGGACATCATGCTTCGCTGGAAAACCCCGACAGACGGAACCATCACGCTGTTCGGACATCCTCTGCAGTCGTACAGTCGGAAAGAAATGGGCCGGCTCGTGGCGCTGGTTCCGCAAGACGAGAATTCGAACTTCGCATTCTCAGCCCTCGATTACGTGTTGTTCGGCAGAGCGCCATATCTTGGCGATATCGCACAGCCACGACAGGAAGACATCGACATCGCGCTCGACTCGTTGCGGCAAGTAGGACTGTCGTCATTTGCCGAGCGCCCGGTGACCAGTCTGTCGGGAGGCGAGCATCAGCTGCTGCTGCTTGCCAGGGCGATCGCCCAGAGACCGCGATTGATGTTGCTCGACGAACCAACCAGCGCGCTCGATCCTGCGAATACTGCAAAAGTCCTCGCTATCCTGGCGCGGCTGCATGACCAAGGCATGACGCTGTTCTTTACCACACACGACCCGTCGATGGCGGCAGAGACCGCAACTCATGTGGCGATGCTCAAGGACGGACGGCTACTATCGTCCGGTACGATGCAAAAGACGATGACTGCGGAAAGCCTCAGCGAACTATATGATACTCCGATGGCGACACTTAGCCATGACAGCAAGCTGTTCGTCTACAGAACTGCTTCGGACTCCTAGGCGCGACATACCTGAAAGTACATCGGAAGTCCGACGGCACAGACTGTCACGTTCAGTCGATCTCTAGCGGAATGAATTTGAACTGAGTGACATCGAACAGTCCGACATCCGTCAGCTTGATCTCAGGAATCACCGGGAGCGCCATGAAACACAGCGTCATGATCGGGTCGATCCGAGCATCCACGTGCAACTGATCCAAGGCGATCCGATGCATCGCGGCAAGCCGTTCGTTCACATAGGCGCCAGGCATGTCGGTCATCAACCCCGCGATAGGTAACGCCAAAGAATCAAGAACCTTGCCTCCCTGTACCAAGGCGATTCCGCCGCCAATACGAATCAACTCCTCGACTGCGACGACCATATCGGAATCGTCGTCACCGACTACGATGATGTTGTGGGAATCATGAGCGATGCTGAGCGCGATCGCCCCGCCTTTGAGGCCATAGCCACGCAACAGCGCCACACCGACGTTGCCGGTTCCGTGATGTCGTTCGACCACGGCGAGCTTTACGATATCCTGCTTTGGATCATGAAGCCAGTTCCCGTCGGATGCAACGGAAACGGTCGCCTCCCCTTTCGCAGTAACCACACCGCCGGGAACAACGTCGATCGTATGGACATGCGGCGAACGCAATGGAAGTCGGAGTTTCGCAACGGAGAAATCGGCGACCTGCATTCGCCCGGCGACACGCTTCGGCTCGACATGCGGGTTGTCGAACAGATACCGACCGTCCTGAGCGACAAGCTGTCCCGAGACGAACACCTGGCAGGCATGCAGATGCGACAGATCCACAGAAAGGAAGAAATCCGCCCGATAGCCGGGAGCTATCGCCCCTCGATCCCGAAGGCCGTAACATTCCGCGGCATTGATCGTCGCCATTCTGATCGCAGAGATCGGATCCAGCCCCGCGCCGATTGCGAGCCTGACGTTGTTGTCGATATGTCCCTCTTCCAGAATGCTCTTGGGCTGTCGATCATCGGTACAGAACAGACAGCGCCGTTCGTTGGCGTCGGTGACCCCTGCGAGCAAGTTCAGCACGTTGCGACAAGCCGATCCCTGCCTCAACAGGACATACATACCGCGACGGATACGCTCATGCAGCTCCTGCGGCGTGTCACATTCATGGTCCGTCCGTACTCCGCTTGCGCTATAGGCATCGAGATCGGTGCCTTCGATGGCCGGGCTATGTCCATCGACTCCTTTGCCGGCTCTTCGAGCGACCATCAGTTTGTCGAGGATCGCGTCGTCGGCATGGATCACGCCAGGATAGTCCATCAGTTCGCCAAGCCCAAGCACACGGGGATGGTCGATGCGCGTGGCAATGGAATCGGCCAGCATCGTAGCACCTGCATTTTCGAACGGAGTGGCAGGCACACAGGAGGGAATCATCATGAAAACCTGCAGAGGAATCCCTTCGGAAGCATCGAGCATATAGTCGAGGCCATCGATACCGCAGACATTGCAGATTTCATGGGGATCGGCGATGACTGTCGTCGTTCCGCAAGGAACGACAAGCCGGGAAAACTCCCCGGGACTGCAGTGGGAGGACTCGATATGGACATGGCTGTCGATCAATCCAGGTATCAAGTACTTACCGCCCGCGTCCACGGTTTCCTTCGCCTGCGGGAATCCCGGCTTACCGAAGCCGGCGATCCGGCCACAGCTGACCAGCACGTCGCCTTGGAAAATCTCCTTGTTGAACACATCCACGATCCGGCAATTCTTGATGACGACATCTGCCGGACACCGCCCGGCGGCGACATCGATCAATTGTTTCAGTTGCGTGCGATCATCCACGATACGCCTCCTTTCTCAGAAATCTCCAAAGGATTTCAAACAGAGTGTACCATGACAAAAAGTCCCGTACAAGCGAACTCATGCATCGAGCACTGCGGGAAAACGCAATATCCCGACAGATAATTTGCATTGTCCATTTTTCTTCGTTTTTCAGTCCAACCACACGAATTGTTCCGGAAAAACACCTAGGGGAAGCGTCTCTGAATCGGCGGACGATCGTATCATTCCAGTATCACGGCTAGGCGTCCCTTGCGGGCTGGTACTGCGACTTTTCTCCCGTCATCAACGCCACGAAATACCTGCTCGTCACGTGCATGCGGGGGCCAAGACGTTTTTCTTTGCGGACCATAGTCTGTATGACGGCTCGTCGTGTACGCGTGGGGCCAAGACGGAAGTCCATGTTCCCGGACAGGATCGCACGCCATCCTCGAAAATCATGGGCACGGACACACCGAAAGGCCGTTCCCCAGAACGGCCCTCCAGCACATCGGGCTCATTGCGAAGTCACCTCCGCGCGGTTCGCTACACAGAACAGGATCAGGCTCCGGTAGCCTTCATGACGAAGTCGATGATGAACAGGATCGAGGCAACGGCGATGATCGGGTGGATCTCCTTTGCCTTGCGAGTAGCAAGTTTCACGACGCAGTACATGATGAAACCTGCGGCGATACCGTTGGTGATACCGTAGGTGAAGCTCATCACCGCCACCGTAAAGAAAGCAGGAACCGCTTCCGAGAAATTCTTCCAGTTGATTTCCGCGAACGGCTCGGCCATCAGAATGCCTACGACGATCAGTGCGGGAGCCGTCGCGGCGCCGGGAACCATGCCGAACAAACCAGCGAACGGAAGACAGAGCAGGAACAGGAAGGCGGTAGTCAGACTGGTCAAGCCGGTTCGTCCGCCTGCGGCGATGCCGGCTGCGCTCTCGACATAGGTGGTAGCGTTGCTCGTCCCCAGACATGCGCCGATGCTGGTGGCGAAACTATCGGCGACAAGAGCCTTGTCCAGACGGCTCTTGAAGCCGGCCCCCTCCAGCGCCTTTTCATCCTCTTCGTCGAAGATATGGCTCTTGCGGCCGGTGCCGATGAACGTCCCGATCGAATCGAACGTATCGGCGAGGCTCATGCTGAAGATTGTGATCAGTACGAACGGGATCTGAGAACCGTGAGAGAACAACGTCCCGAACCCAGGTTTGCCGAAGAAGCTGAATGCAACTTCGCGGAAGCCGGAGAACGTCTCGCCGCTGGAAAGGATGCTTTGCGGGAGAACTGTCACGCCCATTGGGATGCCGATGACAGTAGCGGCGATGATGCCGATCAGAATCGCGCCCTTGACCTGCAGTACCATCAGGACGATCATGATGAACAGTCCGATCAAGGAAAGGACCACGGAGGGATCGCCGAACGGAGCCATGCCAGGAGTCGCACCGAACGAAATGAATCCGGCGTTGTTCATCCCAAGATAGGCAATGAACAGTCCGATGGCACCGCCGATGGCGTTCTGCAGGCCTATGGGGATGGACTTCACGATCGCCTTGCGCAGTTTCGTCACAGTGATGATGATGTTGATGATGCCGCAGATGAAGACCATCGCCAACGCTTCCTGCCAGGTGAAGCCGGCGCCAAGACAGACCGTATAGGTGAAAATGGCGTTCAACCCCATCCCCGGAGCTACAGCATACGGGACGTTGGCGAACAGAGCCATGATCAATGTGCCGATCGTCGCGGACAGACAGGTGGCGATAAAGACGCCGCCCCAGCTCATTCCGGTCAAGGCCAGCATGTCGGGATTGACGAATATGATGTACGCCATCGTAAAGAACGTGGTGAACCCTGCGACGATTTCCCTGCGAACATTCGAATCCTTTGATTTCAGCTCAAAGAAGTCCTTCACACCCACTCCTTCGCCCGGCCGCACGATTGAGGATTGATTATTTCCCGCGATCTGCGCCACCGAGCATTTCCTCTCAGTTTTTGGGTCACCGTCCGCGTCCCGAAACGCTGCAATCGGCTTCGAAGACCCAGTCACCAGCAGTATAGAACCGAAAGAATGCCGGCGCAATCTTCATTTCAGATGGCAAATAATTCTTTGCAAAGTATTAACATATGAACATAGTAGCGCATATGATTTTAACGTACTCATAGCGATATTCCAGGCTATAATTTTTGGCTTTGTTGTATGTTTTTATCTTGTTGCATGGCGATTTCCATGAATTAATGCGACTATCCCCGGTTTAACCGCAACTCCCTGTCATAATGCGCAACACAATGCAACAACCACGAACGATTTTACTGTACTTACCATTAAAACCGCGCTAAAATAACGTATCAATCAACACAAGGAGTGAATAGCATGGAAAAACTATTCAAGCTTTCTGAAAGGCATACCTCTCTGAGAACTGAATTGATCGCAGGCGTGACGACGTTCCTCACGATGGCCTACATCCTGATCGTCAACCCGCTCATTCTTTCGGACGCAGGTATGGACATGGGTGCGGTATTCACTGCCACTGCTTTATCCTCAGCGATCGCGACTCTCGTCATGGCGTTCCTGGCGAACCTTCCTTTCGCTTTGGCTCCAGGCATGGGGCTCAATGCGTTCCTCGCCTACACCGTCGTTCTCGGCATGGGATATAGCTGGCAGTTCGCCCTTACCGCGGTATTCGTCGAAGGAATCATCTTCATCATCCTGACACTCTTCAATATCCGCGAAGCGATCGTCAACAGCATTCCTGCGAATCTGAAAAACGCGATTTCCGTAGGTATCGGTCTGTTCATCGCTTTCATCGGCATGCAGAACGCCGGAATCATCGTCGACAGCTCCACGCTTGTGGCACTGGGCGATATCACCCATGGCGCGCCGCTTGTTGCGATCATCGGCCTTGTCATTACAGGAATCCTTCTTGCATACAAAGTCAAGGGGGCATTGTTGATCGGCATCATCGCGACGACCATCGTGGGAATTCCGTTCGGCGTGACATCGTATGCCGGCGGATCGTATGTTCCTCCGTCACTGGCTCCTACTTTCTGGCAATTCGAATTCTCCAACATCTTCTCCCTCGACTTCCTCGTCGTCATGTTCACGTTCCTGTTCGTCGACATGTTCGACACCGTCGGTACGTTGATCGGTTGCGCGACGAAGGCCGGCATGATCGCGGAAGACGGCTCGATCCCCAACTGTAAGGAAGCACTGTTCGCCGATGCAGTAGGAACTACGGTCGGAGCGATGCTCGGGACCTCCACGGTCACCACGTTCGTCGAAAGCTCCGCAGGTGTTGCGGAAGGCGGACGCACCGGACTGACGGCGCTTGTCGTCGCGATCCTGTTCCTCGTTTCCCTGTTCCTGTCGCCGCTGTTCCTGTCAATTCCAAGCGCAGCGACCGCTCCTACGCTGATCCTCGTAGGGTTGTTCATGATCTCCCCGGTCAAGAACATCGACTTCGACGACTACACGGAAGGCATTCCTGCGTTCCTGTGCATCCTGTTCATGCCGCTTGCCTACTCAATCGCCGACGGAATCATGTTCGGCGTCCTGGCATGGATCATCCTGAAGCTCGCAGCGAAGAAAGCAAAGGAAATCACCCCGATGACCATCATCATCGCGGTATTGTTCCTGCTGAAGATCATCGTCGGCTGAGTGAATGCCGTAGCTTTCGAACCACGGGCCGCCGACCGATAGGCGGCCTGTTTTGTTTCCTGTGCTCGCAGAATCACCGAAAACACTTGCCGACGAGCCGTCCTCTTGGTATCTTTCGTACCGGACGACGGAAATAGCATATTTTTCCGCTAGCTTATCGGAGGAATACAGCATATGGAAGACAATGAAAACAAAAACACACAAGATCAGAACGAAGGGCATGATCAGAAGAATTTCTATCAAGCGAACGGAGAAGGTCGGCCGGCTTCGAGTCCTATCGAGCGAAAACTTCATGCAGGCAATAGCGTAGCGTCGCTGACGCTAGGGGTTTTATCCTTGTTTGCCGCGACATCGGGCATCGGAGTGCTCGCAGGTATCATTCTGGCGATCATCGGCCTGCTGCAAGGCAACTGGGCGCGAAAGGCGAATCCTTCCGACGGAATGGCACAAGCAGGATTCATCCTCAGTATCATCGGCTTGGTGATGAGCGCATTCATCGGTATTTTTGGACTGGTCGCATTGCGAATGGCGTTCGGCTTCGTCGGCAATTTCTTCAGATATGGATATTGCTACTGGTAAGTCGCAGCATATTCGTAGCGTTCTATTCCGTACCGTCCGGACAGCCTGCCCCGACGGTATTTTTTTTATCCGAAGCGGCTCGGTAATGAGCGGATCGTCGCAGAAACGCGCATGACGAGCAAGAGCCCATGCAAACCTTGCAAGAAGACCGCCGATTTGCTGATGCAACGGCGGCCTTCGGATGTGTGAATATTTCTAGCCAGGGCAGTCCCCTGTCGTGAACGAATCGCGAGTTACTTGATCCGCTTCTTTGCGTCTTCAAGCAGGTCTCCCAGCTTGGCGGACGGATTCTGGAATTTCGCCAGGAAGATCATGGCGGCGATGATGTACGGCTTATAGCTCGCTTCCTTGTACAGCGGCACCAGATACCGGTCGAACACACTGGCCTCGACCTCTCCTTCCTTGCAGGAAACGCCGGTAATGTCGGCGGGCAGGCAGTGCATGTACAGCGCCTTGCCGTCCTTGGTCGTCTTCATCAAGTCTTCGGTGCATGTCCAGTCCTTGAATTTCGCATTGTTGGAAAGACAGCGCTTCTCCAGATCCTTCAAATCCTCGAACTTGCCTTCCTCGACTAGCTTTGTCCGCTCTTCCATCACAGCGAACGGAGCCCAGCTCTTCGGATAGACGATGTCGGCGTCCTTGAATGCCTCGGACATGCTGTTGACTCGCTTGTATGAACCGCCGGACTTCTTGGCGTTCTCCGCGGCCACGTCCTCGATCTCAGGCATGACATTGTACCCTTCCGGGTGAGCGAGGACGACATCCATTCCGAAGCGGGTGAACAGTCCGATGATGCCCTGGGGAACTGAAAGCGGCTTTCCATACGAGGGGCTGTACGCCCATGTCATTGCGATCTTCTTGCCCTTCAGGTTCTCCACTCCGCCGAAATGGTTGATCACCCACAGCATGTCTGCCATGGATTGGGTCGGATGGTCGATGTCGCACTGGAGGTTGACCAGCGTCGGGCGCTGCTCGAGCACTCCATCGTCATAGCCTTCCTGCACTGCGGAAGCCACGGTCTTCATGTAGGTGTGGCCTTTGCCGATGTACATGTCGTCGCGGATACCGATGACGTCGGCCATGAACGAAATCATGTTGGCAGTTTCTCGGACGGTCTCTCCATGAGCGATCTGGCTCAGCTTTTCGTCAAGATCCTGCACTTCGAGGCCGAGGAGATTGCATGCGCTGGCAAAACTGAACCGCGTTCGGGTCGAATTGTCGCGGAAAATGGAAATGCCGAGCCCGCTGTCGAACACTTTGGTCGAGATATTGTTCTCCCTCATGGCGCGAAGGATTTCAGCGACCTGGAAAACCGCTGCGATCTCGTCGTCGGATTCTTTCCATGTATGGAAGAAATCGTTGAGATACATGTCCTGGGTCTTGAGCGTCTTGAGCTCTTCGATCATCTTCTTGATAGTGGCTTTGTCTTTCATATCCCTTTCATCCTCCGTTTTTTTGTCATTACGGTCATTCTTCATACTATCACGATTCTACGTTTCCTTGATGATATCACAAGCGTTTTTCCTTGTCCACCAAATTTGTTGCACTTTGTTGCAATTTTCAGGTGTTTCCATTCTCAGTTTTGGATGATGATTCATGCTCAGAATGCGTTATCAAGGGGCCTGGAACGCATTCTTTCCTTCTTGTTGCTAGAAATAACCAAGAATTCATATATGGACTATGAGATTCTGGTTGGTTCTTTTGCCTAGCAGGTCAATTATCTGGACATAATCATCTGAATGTATCAATTATGAGCAATGGAAAAGCATGATCCGAGCAATCACCAACCAACCATGCATCAACGGCAAAGCAATCACCAACCAAACATACAGCAATGAAAGTATATAATTAGCTATGTACAAATAAATTAATTACAAATCCCTAGATAACGGAAAACCGCCAGGCCATATACATGGCCTGACGGTCGAAAGCAGGGCAAAAGGGTATCCTACATACGACCAAGTTCCTTGAGGATCTTCTCGGGCGTGAACGGCCAGCTTCTGATCCAGATGCCGACCGCATCGTGGATGGCGACCCCGATCGCAGGAGCCGCCCCGTTGGTCGCGATCTCGGAAATGGACTTGGCGCCGAACGGGCCGTAGGCATCGTTGATGTCGAGCAGCACCGCCTTGAAATCATCGGGCATTTCGCTGATCATCGGCACGCCATAGTCGGTGAAATTCGGATTGAGACATGTGCCGTCGGCATCGAGGACCATCCCCTCGTACAGAGAATGTCCGATCGACTTGAGCGCTGCACCATACATCTGGCACAGGGCGAGCTCGGGATTGATCGGCGTACCCGCATCCTGCAAGGCGTAGAACTTCTGGACCTTGACTTCCCCGGTACGGACATTCACCGCCACCTGGGCGAAATGGGCTCCGTATGGAATTGCCGAATCATTGGTGACGAACGAACCCTTGCCGGTGACCTGTCCTCGTCCGGTCCCGGTAAGCGCGTCGTGGGAGAGCTTGGCATAGGTAAGCACCTTGCCGGTCTTCAAGGAATGAACTTCGCCCGGATACCGAAGCTCCAGATCCTCGACGTCCTCCCCTAATTGGTAGGCGGCCTCATCGAGCACGTTCGTCTTCAAGTCGAGCGCCGCCTTCAGGCTTGCGTTGCCGGAGAAATACGTGCCGCTGGAAGCATAGGCGCCGGTATCGAAGTTGCAGTTGTCGGTATCGCCGGAGAGGATCGACACCCGATCCATATCGACGCACATCACCTCGGCCACCATCTTGACGCTGATCGTATCAAGGCCCGTACCCAAGTCGGCTCCGCCCGAATGGATCATGAATGTTCCATCGGTCAGGAGCTTGACATCGCAGTTCGCATGGTCGAGCCCCGGCAGGCCGGAACCTTGCTGGATCATGGCGAATCCCTTGCCGATCTTCCAGTCCGGGTCAACGGAAACTTCCCGCTTGCCCCACTCGATCATCGCGGCACCCTTGTCCAGCGCCTCGCCCAATCCACAGCTACCGACTGGAACGACATTGCCTTCCCTCCCTTCGCCGAGCCCCTTGAGGATTTCCAGCATATAGCCTTCCTCGACCCGGTTCTTCTTAGCCATATCCATGTAGTCCACGCCTAGCTTGTCGGCCAGCTCCGCCATGCACATCATCAACCCGAACGTCCCTTTCGGGGCTCCATAGCCCTGGTACGCTCCGGTGGGGGGAATATTCGTATAATACGTGATGACATCGAACTTCATGTTGTCGCACTTGATCAGAGGCAGCGTCTTGGAACAGGCGTTCATCGGAACCGTCAGACAATGGTTGCCGTAGGGACCTGTGTTGGCACGCACATCCATGTAGATCGCCGTGATCGAGCCATCCTTCCGACCGCCCATCTTGACGGTGACACGCATCGGATGTCGGGTGCTGTTGGCGATGAACTCCTCCTCGCGGGTGTTGCGGTAGTAGATCGGACGGCCGGTGATCCACGTGGCATATCCGACCAGATCCTCGACAAGCACGTCCTGCTTCGACCCGTAGCCGCCGCCGACCTTCTCCTTGATCACATGGATCTTGTTCTCAGGAATCTGGCAGACCCATGCCACGATCCGGCGCAGATGCCAAGGAACCTGCGTAGAAGCATGGATCACCAGACGATCGTTGTCCATCTTCGCATAGCAGACATGCGGTTCCAGCGGTGTGCACTGGATCTGCGAGGTCTGGTATGTCCGTTCGATCACCACATCGGCGTCGGCGAATCCTTTCTCCACATCACCAATCTTGCCATGGGCCGCCGCGGCGATGTTATGGCGGATATCGCCGTGCAACGGAAACTGATAGATGACCTTGCCATCGCGAGGATCGGCGGTCTTGTTGTACTCGTCCAGATTCTCCGGGGCGCCGGCGCGATATTCGACGACCCCGTTGTGCACCAGCGGAGCGTCGGAAGCCATCGCCTCCTCGACAGTGAACACAGGCTTGAGCAGTTCGTACTCCACCCTGATCTTGTCGCGGGCGGCCTTGGCCTGCTCCTCGGTCTCGGCGACCACGGCTGCCACTCGATCCCCGACATGGCGGACCTTCCGGTTGAACAGCCTTCGGTCATGCGGCGACGGCTCGGGATTGCCCTGACCGGCCTGCATATAGAACACATCGGGGCAGTTCTCGCATGTGATGATCGTCAGCACGCCGGGCATCTTTTCCGCTTCGGAGATATCGATTTTCGTGATATAGGCATGCGGATGGGGAGATCTGAGCAACACCAATGCGCAGGCACCGGGCTCGACTCGATCCTCGACATAGCTTTTCCATCCTGCGACAAGCTGACGCCCGTCAACCTTCGGCTTGACCTTGCCGACGACGGACAGCTCCTCACGGAACTCAGGGGCGATCTCGCTCGTATAGCCGCCGCTGGCGATCTTCTCGCGCGCGAGCTTCACCGCAAGGTAATAGTGCTCATAGCCTGCATCGCGGATGAAGATCCCGCTCAAAGCATCCTTGATTTCCTCTTTGGAGGGATCAGGATTGTTCTCCAGCAGCCATGTCAGCAACAAGGCGGCGGCGGGAGCATTGTAAGCGCTCTGCACGACACCTGCGTCAACCATCGCCTGCTGGACGACGCTCAGCCGCCGACCATCGGCAAGACCATCGGGGGTACGGATTTCGCATCCATCGACTTCTCCGGCAAGCATCAGATTGGCATAGACGGGAATCCCGTCCACGACAACGGTGTCGCTACCGGCGAACCCTTCCCTGTCATCGCTATCACGCACGCAGAAATGACCGTCGGAAACCAACAGTTCGCGAAGACTCCTGGCAGGATCGAACTCAAATTCCTTGGTTCTCCCATTGATCACACAATTGATTTTCATTTCGCACCTCCCGTTCCGCTCAAGAACATGCGGTAGATGTCGGAAACCGCGACGCCGGCGAGATACCGCTTGTAGGTGGCGGAACCGGAAAGATCGTCCACCGCCTTCGTCATGGACGATACGGCGAACTGGACATCCTCGGGGCTGTTATACGCATCGCCTTCGATTGCGTTCTCGATATCGGCGTATCGCTGGATCCCGCTGCCTTTCACCGCGGCGAATATCCGTACGTTCGCAGGATTGCCGGCTTCGTCCCGATCCGCGCCGAACCCGACGGTGACGGAGGCATGGCTTTGCGCCGTCCTGCTGAAACGCCTGGTCATGACGAACCGTTCGTGTTTGTCGATGAGGATCGCAAGAATCAACGTTCCCGCGAAGTGATCCTTGAACGCATGGTATTCGCGGATCGGTAGTTCGTCCTCGGTATAGACGCCTTCCTCGGTGAGCCCTGCGGTCAACAACCGGACCTTTGCCGCCAGCAAGGCCGGCATCAGGTACGAATCATCACGCCCGAGGGCGATATTGCCCCCGATCGTGGCCATGTTGCGCTTTGTCCTGGAGTCGCAGTATTTCGAGGCATCCCGAAGCCATGCGGGAAGCAACGAGGATTCGACCAGCTGCTGGAACGTGACGCAGCAACCGATGCGAATCGTTTCGGACTGATCGTCGATGCGGTCGCAACCGATCTTCCGGATGCTGATCACCTCGTCGGAATCGACCGACGAACCCAGTCGATTGATTTCCGTACCCCCGGCAAGGAACACTCCCCGTCCGTCCAACTCCCGCTTCCGTCGGATCGCATCCTCCGCATCCTTTGCGATATAGAATGATTGAATCATACCGCCTCCTGTCTTGCAGCTTTCTCGAGCAGCTTCGCGCTGATGGCGTTGGCCTTGGCGGAAAGCTCCTCCTCATCAAGACCGACCAGACGGCGTCGGTCCACGACGACCTTGCCGTTGACGATCGTATAATCTGTGGTGTGGTCACACCCGCAAAAGAGCAGGCTCGCCACAGGGTCGCTATGGGAACCGGCATAGGGAATCGTCGATACATCGAAGACCGCCGCGTCGGCCGCCCATCCTTCCTCGAGTTTTCCAACCTTGCCGAAATTGAGCATCTTCGCTCCGTTCTCGCTGGCCATCTTGAATACTTGCCTCGCCGTCAATGCGTCGGCTCCATAGCGTACGCGCTGAAGCAACAATGCGTTGCGCATCTCGCCGAGCATGTCGGAAGAATCGTTGGAGGCGCTACCGTCCACCGCGATCCCGACATTGATCCCCATCGCAAGCATCTCCTTGACCCGGCAGATGCCGCTGCCCAGACGCATGTTGCTTGACGGACAATGGGCGATATGGGAACCGGTTTCCTGAAGGACCTTCAGCTCATCGTCGTTGAAATGGATCCCGTGGGCATAGAACACGTCGGAACCGATCAGCTCGCACTCCTGCATCAGCTCGACGGGCCGAATACCGTACATCTTCCTGCACGTGTCCTCTTCGTCGATCGTCTCGCACAGGTGTGTATGCAGCCGTACCCCGTACCGCCTGGCCAGTCGGGCGCTTTCCAGCATGCAGCGTTTCGTAACGCTGAATGGACTGCACGGGGCGAGAACGATCTTGTGCATCGCCATCGGATCCGGATCATGGTACTGACGGATGCATCGTTCGCTATCGGCGAGGATGGTGTCCTCGTCCTGGACGACACTATCGGGAGGAAGTCCTCCATCCTTGCGGGAGAGGCTCATGGATCCTCGCGTCGGGCTGAAGCGCATCCCCAGCGTATCAGCGGCATGGAACTGCAGGCCCATCAGATCTCCCGAAAAACCGGAGGGATAGAGATAGTGGTGATCGGTGGAACACGTGCAACCGGTCTTCAGCAACTCGGCCATCGCCAGAGCCGATGAATAGTACACAGCATCCTCGTCGATGTACTTCCAGACATCGTAGAGGAACGTGAGCCAGTCGAACAATTCTGCATTCTGCACCGCCGGATGATTGCGCGTCAGCGTCTGGTAGAAATGATGGTGGGTGTTGACGAACCCCGGAACCACCACATGGTTCGAGCAATCGATGCTCCTGGCACCTTCCGGAACGGCGAGCCCTCCCTCCGGAACGATCTTCGCCACCTTGCCGTTCTGCATCAGCAGGTCCGCACCCCGAAGCCAAGGCTTGTCCGGGTCCGTAAGCAGGCAGAAGATATCCTTCAGTACAATTGTTCCATCGTCCATATGCAAACCTCCTTCCCCATCGTTTTGCGCACCGGCATCGGCGACGCAACGGAACTACTTCAACAATCCTTTCTCCCGCAACCGCTTCTCCTGCGTCTTTTCGATCGCATCCACGATCTTCTGGTATCCGGTACAGCGGCAGAAGTTGCCGGCGATCCATTTCTTGATCTCGTCCCGGGAGTACTTTCGGTCGGCGTTGATGATCGGAATGGCCGACATAATGAACCCCGGGGTACAGAAACCGCACTGTACCGCACCTTCGGAGATGAATGCCTCCTGGATATCCGACAGCTTGCCGTTCTTATCCACCAGTCCCTCGCTGGTCATGATATCCTTCCCTTCCGCCCAGATGGCGAGATAGATGCAGGAAACGAACGGCCGTCCGTCGATCAGAACGGTACAAGCTCCGCACTCGCCTACCTCGCAGCCTTTCTTGACGCTATGGGCATGTTCCTCACCCCGCAGCATCTCCAGCAGGGATGAGCGCACATCCACGTTGAACTCCCGCTCCATACCGTTGACAGTGCAATGAATGTCCTTTCTCATCAGATTTTCCCTCCTGCCTTCGTAATGGCTTCTTTCGTGCAACGCCGGGCCATCTCCTTGATGAGCTGCAGTCTGAATTCCTTGCCGGCGCGCCAGCTTGAACGGGGGTTCAGGTCCTGGAGGACCGCCTTCGATACCGTATCCAGCAGGGCTTCGCCGACAGGCATGCCCTGTACCGCGGCTTCGGCGGAAACTGCGCGCGTAGGGACCGGAGCCGCGACACCGAAGGCTATCCTGAACCGATCTACGGTCTTCAGATCCTTCGAGAGTCTGACGTTCGCCGAGCAGCTCATCGTCGCGATGTCCATGGCCTTGCGCATGGCGTACTTGATGTAGTGCCCGTATGTCCGTTCATAGCTCTCCTTCGGAACGATGATGCCGGTCAGGATTTCCCCTTCCCGCAGGTCGACCTTGCCCACTCCGAGACTGAAGTCGAGATACGGCATGGTCCGCTTCCCATCGGGGCCGGTGATCTTTAGCACGGCATCGTATGCTTTGAGCGTAGCGGCCGAATCGGCGCTCGTCACTCCGTTGCAGATGTTTCCTCCGATCGTACCGATGTTCCGGATCTGCGGTCCCCCCACCTGATCCACGGCGTACCCGAGCGTCGGAAGATATCGTTCGATGATCTCGTTGTACGTCACTTCATAGAACGAAGTCAGCGGCTTGATCAGGATGCTCCCGTCAGGCAGCATGGATACTCCCCTCAGTTCGTCGATCATCTGGATCGAGATGAGATCCACTCCGGCAAGTTTGCCTTCCCTGATCTGGATCAGGACGTCGGAACCTCCCGCGATAATCTTCGCATCGGGGTGTTCGACCTTGAGTCGGACCGCTTCTTCGATGCTGAACGCTTCATAGATATTGTTTACATCATACATTTTGTGTTCTCCTCGATCACTCGCCGATCAGTCCGGCTTCCTTGAATGCATGGAACAGGCGCTCCGGATACAGCGGGTTGGCATCGATGGCCACTCCGGTGGCGTTCTTCACCGCATTGCGGATCGCAGGAGCCACGGGAATCACCGGCGGCTCGCCCAGCGATTTGTTGCCGAACGGTCCCGTAGGATCGTCGGTCTCTACGAACAGATCGTGCAGTTCGGGAGTATCCATGCTGGTCATCAGCTTGTAGTCGAGCAGGTTGTTGTTCAGCACCCTTCCCGTCTTCTCGTCGATGATGATCCGTTCCGACAACGCATATCCGAGCCCCATGCTCATACCGCCGTGGACCTGGCCTGACGCCGTCTTCGTGTTGATGATCGTTCCGCTGTCATGTACGTTGACGATGTTCAGCACCTGAATCTGCGCCATAGGAATGTCGACCTCGACTTCGGCGAAGCAGACTCCGAACGAATACGTGTTGTCCGTGCAATGATGCGTCTCTTCCGCGGCGATGTGCTTTGAATTGGTCAGCGAATAGCAGGCTTCCATCGCCACCTCGGAGACAGCGATGAGCGGCTCCCTGGAACCGACATGGACGACCATATCGTCCTCGATGTCCAGATCTCCCGGATCCTTATGGATCATCGTCGACGCATAGGCAAGGATTTCGGATTTCATCTTCCGGGCGGTCTTCTTGACCGCCATGCCGGACACGTAGGTCTGCCGGGAGGCGTAGGCGCCGGTATCGAACGGGGTGACGTCGGTATCCTGCGTGCTGAGGATATGGACGCGGTTGAACGAGAAGCCAAGCTCCTCGGCGGCCATCTGCGCGAACACGGTGTCGGCGCCTTGTCCGATCTCGGTCGCACCCATCTGCAGCTGGATCGAACCGTCCTGGTTGAGGACCATGCGACATGCGCTGGTCTCCAGACTGATCGGATACACACCGGTCTTGTAACAGAAAATGCCCATGCCGATGCCTCGCCTGACAGGGCCGGTCTGTCCCTTTCCGTAGGTTTTCTGCTTCCGGAGGAAATCGGAGAACTCGGCCCCCTTGCGGATACATTCCGCAAGCCCGGTCGAGTGACAGGTAATAGTGGTCTGCGGATCGCGGTAGCCGATCTTCATCATGTTCTTCAGTCGGAACTCGATCCTGTCGAAGCCCATTTCGTCGCAGATATCGTCGATATGGGACTCGAGGGCGAATCCGATCTGCGGGATTCCGTAGGCACGCATCGCCCCTGCGGTGGGCAGATTGGTGTACACCGTGTAGGCGTCCCCGTGGATCGCGGAATAGGGGTACATCATGCGGTAGGCGTTGACTGCGTTGGCGGCGAGGGCGTGGGCATGGGAGGCGTACGCACCTTGGTTGGAATAGACCAGAACTTTCCGCGCCGCGAACGTACCGTCCTTCCTCACCCAGGAAGTCAGACGGAAGTTCATGGCATGACGGACTCTCGTGGAAACGAACACTTCCTCACGGGTATAGAACAGCTTGACGCACCGCCCCCCTAGCCGCTTGGACAGGAAGATGTTCAACGGTTCGGTCAGCACGTCCTGCTTGTTGCCGAATCCACCGCCGATATACGGCTTGATGATGCGGATGTCGCCCATCGGAAGTCCAGTAGCCTGGGAACAGACCCGCCGTACGATGTGGGGTATCTGCGTCGAGCTGACGCAGACCATCTTTCCCTGCTCCTCATAGGCGAAGCTGTTGACCCCCTCGATATGGCAATGCTGGACGATCGGCGTCTGATAGTTCCGCTCGATCTTCACGAGTCCCGGTTCCTTGATCGCCTCGTCGTAGTCGCCGACATCGTAGGACGAATGGACGAGCACGTTGGTATCCGTCCGTTCCGGATGGATGAGCGGCGCTCCATCCTGAGCCGCCTCCTGTGCGTCGAATACATGGGGAAGTTCCTCGTACTCCACTTCGATCAGCTTGAGCGCATGCTTGCAGGCGATGTCGTTCTCGGCGACGACGGCGGCGATGTCATCGCCGTAGAAGCGCACATGCCTGTTCAGCAACAGGCGGTCTGCGATATCCTGGTGTTTCTTTTCGGTCGACCACGGATGTCCGGCGGTAGGGAACGGGAGATCGGGCACGTCGAAGCATGTCACGATGTCCACGACCCCTTTGACTTCAAGCGCCTTCGAAATATCGATCTTCACTACGTTCGCATGCGCCACGGTACTGTGCAGCACCATTGCGGTCAGATACTTTTCCGGCATCAGATCCTCGGCATAGGCGGCGCTTCCCGTCACCTTCGCCCTGGCGTCGACCCTGTCGACCGATGAGCCGATGATCTTTCTGTTTCCACTATGCGTATCATGCGTTACCGCCATATCATTGCCTCCACGTTCATCGCCGGTCCCGAAACGAATCCGACGTTTCCGGTCAAAAGGAAAACCATCCTGCACATCTTCCGCTGTGCCCATATGGATAATATCATAGAATTTCCTCGCATCGCCCAGAAACAGCCAGAATTATTTTCGATACCGCCTCTTCCCCCTGTCCCATCCATGGTGGAGAAATCTCCACCGAAAGCGCATACGACATGGCGCTTCCATTATATTTCTACAAAAACAATGTATGTCCGAACGTAAGAACTGGGGCTTCGGTCATCCCTCGGCCCCAGTCCGTCCAGATCCGCTCGTCCACGAACGGACGATTATTTGTGCGCTTCCAGCGAATACGGCAGCATCGCATAGAATGCCGCGCAGATCTCCAGGTCGTCGACCCGGTTGATCTCGTTGGGAGCGTGGGCCTGCGCTTCGTCGCCAGGGCCGAACCCGATGGCGGGAATCTTGTGCCGGCCGGTGGTCGCCACGAGGTTCGTCGAGAACGTCCATTTGTCGACCACAGGATCCTTGCCGAAAAGCGCCTTGTGATCCTCCACCCCGGACTGCACCAGCGGATGGTCGGCGGGAAGCTTCCATGTCGGGAAGTAGAGTTCCTGGGAATACGGCTTCTTCGTCCAGCCGATCTTCTCGTAGTTGGGCATCTCGACGACAAAGGAATCCGGTGCGTCGCCGGTCGCCTTGGCCACGTATTCACGAACCTGGCTGATGGCGAGATCGGCATCCTCGCCCCATGTGAGGCGGCGGTCGCAGTAGATCATGGCATAGTCGGCCACCGCGCACTGGGACGGGCCCTTGACTTCCATCTGGCTGACGGTGATCGTTCCCTTTCCGAGGAAATTGTCTTCGTCCGGCTGCAGGTCGGCGTTCAACTGTTCGATCGCCAACGCAGCGCGTGCGGCCTTGTATGCGGCGCTCACCCCACGTTCGGGAGCGGAACCATGGCAGGAAATGCCTCGAAGGATGATCCTGATCTCCATTCGTCCCCGATGTCCGCGATACAGCCGGCAGCTGGTCGGTTCTGTCGAGACGACCAGATCGGGCTTGAAGCCTTCTTCCTCGATCAAATACTTCCAGCACATGCCGTCGCAGTCCTCTTCCATGACGGTGAAGGTGAAGTAGACCGTATACTGCCCGCCATAGCCAAGATCCTTGAGGATCCGGCCGGCGGTGATCATGGATGCGGCGCCGCCCTTCTGGTCGGAGGATCCGCGCCCCAGCACCTTTCCGTCCTTGATCTCCCCGCTGAACGGGTCGAATTTCCAGTTGGCGAGGTTGCCGACTTCGACGGTGTCGATATGGGCGTCGAACGCGAGTTTCTTCGGTCCGTTGCCCACTCTTCCGATCACGCTGCCCAGACCGTCGATGTAGACTTCATCGAATCCGGCTTCCTGGCAGAGCTTGACGATGAGGCGACAGACATTCTCCTCCTGACTGCTGTAGCTCTTGGTCTGCACCAGCTTCGAAAGGTTCTGCGCCGTATAGTCGCGGTATTCCGCGGCCTTCGCCCTGATCTGTTCCTGAATGCTCATATGTTCTCCCTTGCGGGGAAGGACATCCCCTTCCCCAATTCGTTCTCACCGTATCGATTCGTGCGGGAGTCTCCGAACCGGAGCACACCCGTCACGACAACCATCATCTCCAGACATTTCCGAACAACGGCAATACACGTTTGACAAACACTCCGCCGAAGACGGAAACGATAACAGTCCCCAGTTCCCGGTCTCCTATGGAGCGATCTTGTCGACGACCTTCCAGACCCGTTGGGCGACTTTCGACGCCCGTGCGTAGATATCCTGCACGTCGATGCCGGGGAACGTCCGGTTCTCCATGACCAGCTTGCCGTCCACAAGCACGCTCTCGACGCAGTTGGAACTCATGCCCCAGACGAAATGACCTGCGCAGTTGTCGGCTACCAGCGGGGTCGGGCTGTGGTAGTCGAGGATGGCCAGATCGGCCTTGTAACCGGGCGCCACGCGCCCGAAGCTCCCCTCGAAGTACTTCTCCACCAGCTTGTTGCCTCGCGCCATCGCCGCGACATAGTCGGCCGGCCACCACGGTCCGCCCTCGTCCTTATGCTTGAAGAATGCGATCTTCAGTTCCTCGAACATGTTCCCGCCGCAGCCATCGGTCCCGATGATCAGGTTGTCGACCGATCGGATCTCCTGGCAGTAGCCGACATGGTTGTTCATGTTGCTCCGACCGTTGTGGGCGAAGAAACATCCCCGTTCGTTGATCACTTCGGCTTCATGATGGTTCAGCCACAGTCCATGGACCAGCAGCGTCTTGTCGGAAAGCAGTCCATATTTGTCGAGCCGGTCGACGATGTCCATTCCATGCATATGGTGGGACCATACGACATCGTACTTGTCCTCGGCCACATGCAGATGCATGCCCCGGTTCGTTTCATCGCAGGCGGCCTTCATCAGGGCAAGCCCTTCGTCGGGAATCGTGAACGGGGCGTGGCCGCCGATCATCGCTTCGACCAGCGGCTTCCTGCCCGACTTCCGCTCGGCGTCGATGCTCCGGGCGAACTCGATGTTCTCCCGTACTCCTTCCTCGACCTCGGCCATGCCGCGGTTGCGGTCGGTCACCTCGTAGCAGGTCATGCCGCGCACGCCGATATCCCGCATTCCTTTGGCTATGGTCCCCAGCGACCCCTTGATGTACGACGGGCTCGCATGGTGGTCGATGCAGCAGGTGGTGCCCGCGGCGATCGCATCGAGCGAGCAGATCAGGCTCGAATAATAGCAGGCTTCTTCGTCCAAGCCCCTGTCGAGACGCCACCACCACTCCTTCAGGACTTGGATGAAGTCGTTCTGCGGCCCGGCGCTGATGAGCATCCCCCGCGACAGCCCCGAATAGTAGTGATGATGCCCGCATACGTTGCCGGGAATGACGGTCCGTCCGGTTCCGTCGATGACCTTGTCGGCCTCGACGCCGCTGGCGGCACCGCTTCCCACGGCCTTGATGACATCGTCCTGGATGACGATGTCCATCCCTTCCTCGACCTGGAACGGGGGCATCGTCTGCATGACGCGCGCGTTCTTGATCACTATGACTGCCATCGCACCTTCCTCCTTGGTTCTCTATCGATGAATCATTCTCCGACGCTTCCCAGCAGGTACCCGTAGGAATTGAACACTTCCTCGATGATCGCTCCGACTTCCTCGCTCGGGATTTCACCCAGCAGATTTCCGTTGCCGTCCATCGTACAGACGACGGTCTTTCCGGCATACCGGATCGTTACCTGGTCGCCGTCGACATAGAAGCCCTGATTCGTGGAGTTCTCGAAATCGTCCATCCGGTTGAACAGCGTCAGCTTCTTCAGATACGGACCGCCAGCCCACGGGCAGAACGTAGCGCAGTTGCCGCATTCGTTGCAGTATGCGTCGATGTGGAGAATCTGATACGGGTTGTCGAACAGCCCGCTGTTGCGCATGTCCACGGCCACGTTCGCCCGGTTCGGACAGACTTCGACGCACTTGTTGCACAGATACGAGCACTCGATGCACCGTTTTGCTTCGGTTTTTGCGAATTTCCTGATATCCTCGGACGAAACCGAAGGAAGGATTCGCTCCTTCTTCTCCCGGATCTCGGCGAAGAACTCGTTCTCCGCTTCCGTCAGGTCCTCGATGTCTGCGTCCTCATCGGTCTCATCCTGCTCGTCGTCATCCTCGTCATGGCAGCCGCAGTCGCATGCATCGCCATGGTCGTGGCAATGGCAGTCGTCCTCGTCGCAACAGCAGTCGTCGTCCCCATCGTCTTCAAGCTCCTTGTCGATGGCGGCTTCGACGGCGGTACGGGCGCTGGCGATGCACCGCACGACGGTGGACGGGCCGCTTTGGACATCGCCGATCGCATAGACGCCTTCGACTTTCGTCTCGAGTGTCCGGGGATCGACCTGAGGCCACCCCTTGGCATCGACGGGAACCCCGTACCAGTTCAGCGCCTGGGAATCGGGATGTTCGCCGATGGCGGTGATCATGGCGTCGGCATGGAGAGCGAACGTCTCGTCAGATTCGACGGGGCGCCTTCGTCCCGAGGCATCCGGTTCCCCCAACGTCATCTTGCGGACGGTGAGCGTCCCTTCTCCGTCATACGCTTCGGGATTGGACAGGAATACGAACGAGATCCCTTCCTTCATCGCCAGCTCATACTCTTCGCGGTCCGCAGGCATCTCTTTTTCGGTACGGCGGTACAGGACCGTCACGCTTTCCACTCCGGGAACCCGTTTGGCAGCTCGAGCGCTGTCCATGGCGGTGTTGCCTCCGCCGACGACCACGACCTGGCGGCCCAGGGTGACCAGCGAAGGATCGTTGCGGTACGCGCCGAGGAACCCTAGGGCCTCCATGACGCGGCTCCTGTCCCCTTGCAGCGGAATCTCGTTGTCCTTCTCGCTGCCGACGGCGTAGAAGAGGTAGTCGAACCCGGCTTTGCGAAGCGCGTCGACCGTCACGGCCTCGTGTCCGACGCCGAACCGGAACTTGACACCATGGGCTTTGATGAACTCCACGTCGCCTTCGATCGCTTCCTGCGGAATCCGGAAGCCGGGGATGACGTTGCGCACGACGCCGCCGGCGTTCTCCTCACGCTCGAACACGGAGACATCGAAGCCGGCGCGGGCGAGGAAATAGGCGGCGGACAGTCCTGCGGGACCGGCTCCGACGACAGCGGCCTTCACGTCGGCGGGCTCTCCGGGAGCCTCCCATTGTTTCACATATTCGGCGTAGCCGTTCTCCACGGCGATCTTCTTCATCTCACGGATTCGCACCGCCCCCTCGTAATCGAGACGGGTGCAGTGGTACTGGCACTGATGGTCGCAGATATGCCCGGTGATGTTCGGCAGGGCGTTCTTGTCGTAGATGACGGCCAGCGCCTCGGCGTACTTGCCCTCCCCGACGAGATGCACATATTCGGGTACGTCCTGATGGATCGGACAGGCCACCACGCAGGGGGCGACATAGCAGTCGGTCAACGGCAGTTCGCCACCGACTTTCGCCGTGTCGAATCCACGGAAATCCTTCTGAGTAGGAGGATTGGTCCGCGCCTTGAGGGCGAGGGCCTCGATCTTGGCCACGTCGATCTTCTCCATCTTCCATGCCGAGGACTTGTCGAGCAGCTCGACCAGCTGCTTCATCCTCGTGTACCCGCCCGGCTTGAGCATGTCGGTGGCCAGCGTGATCGGCCGGATTCCGGTGGCGAACAGATCTTCGACGGTGAACGCATTGGCGCCGCCGCTGTAGGAAATGGGCAGGTTCCCGTCGAACTCCTTGGACAGCAACGCCGCGACGTTGGTGCTGATGGGAAAGAGCGCCCGACCGGACATGTACATCTCGGCTCCGGGCAACACGCCCTGGTCGTTGACCGACCCGAGGGTGTTGGTCAGCTTGACGCCGAATCCTCTGCCCTCCTGTTTCGCAAGATCGACCAGCCGATGGAGGATCGCCACCGCATCGGGATACTGCAGGTCATGCTCGAAACTTTCCCGCTTGAGGCCGAGATAGTCGTAGCCGAGCACATCGAGGATGTCGCGGACCGCATCGTAGCCAAGAAGCGTCGGATTGAGCTTTACGAACGTATCGAGCTTCTTGACGGTGAGCATGTAGGTACAGATCGCCTCGATCTCATGGGGAGGACAGCCGTGCATCGTGCTGATCGTCACCGACGGGCTGATATTGGCGCTGATCTTCTTCGTGATCCCCTTCAGCTTCTTTTCCACGCCTTCCCACGCCGTTTTGTCGAATAGCCCGTCGTCCAACAAGGCTTCGGTCTGCTCCAGGTATTCGGCGAACAGGGGATTCTTCGTAGCGTCGATCATGGAATCGATGTATGCCTGCATCTTCTCGGTCTTGATTCCGTCCAGGTCGTACCCGACGCTCATGTTGAAAATGAACGAAGGCTTGTCGAACTTGCCGCCGTTCATCGCCGCTTCGAGCACATGGAGGATGATCCACGCCTTGATATATTCGTCCCACGCTTTGGGCAGGGTGTACTCGGTGGACCATTCGACGTTGTAGCCCTCGTCGCGGGCATCGATGCATGGTTTGTCGATCTCAAGCGTATCCATCTTCTGGACGGTCTTCAGCTCCATGAACCGCCCGCCGACCAGATAGCTGCTGACGATGTTCTGGGCGAGCTGCGTATGGGGGCCCGCGGCAGGTCCGCAGGGAGTGGAGCATGTCTGTCCGAAGACTTTGACGCTATGCCGGCCCCGATCCTTGTAGAACTGCGCTTCGTCGATGCCGAAGATCGATCCGTGATTACGAAATTCCGATACGATTCGATGAAAAAGTTCCTCAAACGGAACTGGACGCATGATGTCACCCATACCCACTCCTTGGTGAAGCTGAGGTTCGCGCCCGCACGGGAGCGCGAGGAGGCACCCGGGAAAACAGTGAACGCACTCATCCGCACATCTGGTGTGCCTCGATTTCATTGTACCGGAGAATCGCGAGAAGTCAACCTTTTTTGCAACATTTTGCAACAGTTTTCTTCGTACCCGACTGCCTCCAGGGGTTTCGGTTTCCAGTGCGGGAATGCAGGAAACGCCCTATGCCACGGGAGAAAACAGGAGACCGGACATCGGTGAAAAATTGAGAAAAAAGGCTTGGTGCGAACCCCTGTCCATCGTATACTTGTAGCAAATCCTTGTAGGGCGGAAAGGTATGGACATACGACGGACACAGTACGAAGAGGCGATCCTCACGGCGACTCCGATCACGCCGGAGCAGTTCATCGGAGGGGCTTTCGACGACGATATCATGCGACGCATATCCGCGATCGTCGAGGCCGAAGGGCCTGTCATGCATGCGGTGCTCGCCAAGCGGCTGATCAATTCCTATGGGATGCAGCAACTCGGCCGCAGGCTTCGGGAGAAGTTCGAGGGATTGCTAGCGACGATGGACTTCCCCACCACGGTCCAGGCCGGCGGAACCGTCTACTGGAAGCGCCAAGCGCCCGCAGAGGGCGCGTTCGCCGATAGCTACCGCTGTTATCGGTACAGCGATGACGAAAGCCATCGATACAGCTACCAGATCCCGCTGCCCGAAGTGGTCAATGCGATGGAGGAGGCGCTCGGACAGACCGGACGGAAATTCGTCGCCAAGGGGGAGCTATTCTCCATCACGGCCAGGCTGCTCGGATACCAGAGAAAGGGGGCGAGCGTGCGTGCGATCCTCGAGGAAGCCCTGGCCGCCGGATGTACGGCGAAACGATTCACAAAAAGCGGAAACGGCAGAATCGCATTGTCTGGTTCGGGGGAATGACAGGACGCTTCACCATTTCCTACAAATGCTATAATATTCAATTCATACCGAAATAAATGAAGAATCACGCAATTTTTATTGCGTAAAACTCATTTTTACGTATTTTGCTATTTACAAATCTACGATTGCAGATATACTGGTGAAGATGAAACGGCCGGCCCGCCGCCCAGCGGACTCGGGGCTTTCCGTGGACAGATACTTATGGATACAATTGCTCGCAATGGAGGCTATCGTATGTTGATCAATCTGACTATGCACCCGGAAATCCGGGCAAAGAACATCGAACGCTGCAGGGAACGGGGCATCGTGCTGCCGACCTTCAAGCAGATGATCGATCCTTCCACCGTCCCAGGACAGATCAAGGACAAGCTCGCGAAGACCGGCCTGTGGGATGTCGATCCCGTCAACCTGTTCAGGATCACCTGGCACAACGAACCCGTGGAAAAGAACGGAGAGTTCGGGGGCGTCAACTATATCGAAATCCCCCGCTCCCTCACCGGGACGAAGGCTCGCATTCTCGCCCTCGCGGGCAAATGGTTTCCCTGCGGAGTGCACAAGGTAGGGGCGACCTACGCCTGCCTCGCCCCCGCGCTGGTCACCGGCAACTTCGACGCGGTGGAGCAGCAGGCGGTCTGGCCGTCCACCGGCAACTACTGTCGCGGCGGTGCATACAACAGCGCGTTGCTGGCGTGCAAGTCGATCGCCATCCTCCCCGAAGAGATGAGCCAGGAACGTTTCAACTGGCTGAAGACCGTGGCGGGCGAAATCATCGCCACCCCAGGATGCGAATCCAACGTCAAGGAAATCTTCGACAAGTGCCATGAGCTGGACGCCGAACGCGGCGCACATATCGTGATCTTCAACCAATTCGAACAGTTCGAGAACTATCTGTGGCACTACGCCGTCACAGGATCGGCCATGATCGAAGTCCTCAAGCAGCTCGGCATCAAGGCCGGAAATGTCCGAGGCTACGCATCCTCCACCGGAAGCGGCGGCACCTTGGCTGCCGGCGACCACCTCAAGAACGTCTATCCTCACATCAAGATCGCAGCGGGCGAAGCGTTGCAGTGCCCCACGCTCCTGCGCAACGGGTTCGGCGGACACAGGATCGAAGGGATCGGCGACAAGCATGTGCCATGGATCCACAATGTGAAGAACACGGACATGATCTGCGCCATCGACGACCAGGACTGCATGGACATCTACCGCTTGTTCAACGAACCGGCCGGTATCGAGTATCTGCGCAAGATCGGCGTCGAAGAGCAGGATATCGAGAACCTGGAGCTGTTCGGAATCAGCGGCATCGGCAATTTGCTGAGCGCGATCAAGATGGCCAAGTACTACGAGATGGACGAGGACGACGTGGTGTTCACCATCCTCACCGACAGTTCGGTCATGTACAAGTCCCGTCTCGCCGAGCTGACCGAGCAACAGGGAGCGTTCGACGTGACCGAAGCGGCGAAGGTCCATGCGGCGGCGCTGCTCCACCAGGGCATCGACAATGCGTTGGAACTGGGCTACTACGACCGTCTGCGGATCCACAACCTCAAGTACTACACCTGGGTCGAGCAGCAGGGAAAGACGTACCAGGAGATCAATGAGCAGTGGTATGACCGCGACTACTGGACGCAGCTTCCTGCCTATGCGGACAAGATCGACGAGCTGATCGAAGCGTTCAACAAGGAGGTCGGCCTGGTCAAGTGACCGGGAGGACCGAACCACAGGCCGTCCCGGATCCACATCGGCTCTCGGGCGGCCTTTTCTTGTATCCGGCGGTGCGCCGGGCGCCGGGCCGGATGACGGTCCGACATGATGAACAGAAGAGGTGTCTATGCGTTTTTCCTACATTTGCAGCGACTGCGGCCAGGAATTCAGGACCGACGAGGTCATGTACCAATGTCCCGCCTGCAGCGCTCACAACGAACCGGGAACGTTCCAGAAGGGGAACTTGATCGTACGTCTGGACAAGGACGACCTGGCCGCCCTTGCGAAGAAAGGCCATGTGGATATGTATGATTTCTTCCCCTACTCGATTCCGACTCCGGATACATATCCGGTAGGGGGCACTCCCGTAGCGCGTCCGGTCAGACTGGTGAAGAAATACGGCCTTCCCAACCTGATGTGCAAGCTCGATAGCGCGCTTCCCTCCGGTTCCTTCAAGGATCGGGCCAGCCAGTTGGTCGCAGCCCAGGCGATCACGCACGGCGAGCGCCGGGTAGCCCTTGCCTCCACTGGCAACGCCGGGGCGGCCATGTCCTGCGCAGGTGCGGCCTACGGGCTTGAGATCATTCTGTTCGTGCCCGCCACCGCGCCGATCAACAAGCTGATGCAGAGCGTCCTCTACGGTGCGACGGTAGTTCCGGTCAAGGGGACGTACGACGATGCGTTCGCTCTGTCGATCGAATACACCAAACGCTTCGGGGGCATCAACCGCAATACGGCGTACAACCCGATGACGATCGAGGGCAAGAAGAGCGTGTCGATCGAGCTGTTCGAGCAGCTGGGGCGCACGGCTCCCGACGTGGTGTACGTACCGGTAGGAGACGGATGCATCTACGCCGGCGTGTTCAAGGGGTTCTTCGATCTGAAGGAGGCTGGTCTGATCGACAAGCTGCCCCATATCGTGTGCGTGCAGAGCACGAAGAGCAATGCGATCTCACAGGCGTGGAAGACGGGCGAATATGCCGCTCTCAAGGAAGCGACCACACGTGCCGACAGCATTTCCGTCGAGAGCCCTGCGAACGGCAGGATGGCGGTGCGCTACATCAACGAAAGCGATGGCTGGGCGACCGAGGTGTCCGACGAGCAGATACTCGACGCGCAACTGGAGCTGACCAGGGAAGCGGGCATTTTCGTCGAGCCAGCCGCCGCCTGCGCCTGGGCTGGAGTGCGCAAGGACAGCGATATGCTGGCGAAACGGTTCGGCAAGGATGTGTCGGTATGCGCGTTGCTGACCGGCACCGGCTTCAAGGACATGGCGGTCTTCGACGGAAGAGTATCGATTCCTGAACCGATCGAGAACTCGGTGGAGGCTGTAGTCAGGCGATTTTCCTAAGCCGTGGACACAACAAGAAACAGATCGGAACGTTCCGGCCTGTTTCTTGTCCTGTGCGGAATCTATTCCTGTTGTCCGAGTCCCTACGGCTGTGGTATATTGTTTTGTAATGTCAATTCTCGTCTAGGGGGACATATAGCATGCAGCAACTACTCATCGGCCTAGGCATCGGCCTGGTCGTAGCGATAATCGTAGCCATCTGGCTTACAGCCAAGCGTCAGAAGGAATCGAAGGATTCCCAGAAGGAGATCGCCCGTCTCAAGGCGATGATCACCGACAGGATGGATCTGGAAAGCGAGGGGCTTTCCAAGCTGAAGGCCGAGGTAGCCGAACTCAAGCAGCAGAACGAGAACCTGCGAATCAGCTTGCGTACCTACTCCCAGAAGCCGGGGCGCAAGGAAGTCACCCGGCTGCATGTCTACCAACAGGCGGCAGACCGGCTAACGATCAATTCGCCGGGCTTCGGCGCCGCATGGCAGGCGGCTCTCAAGGAAAGCGAGGCCGAGTTCGAGAAGACGTTCTTCGGCGTACAGCCGTTCATCCGCAAAATCATCCCGCTGAAGACCGATGCGAACGTCATCGGACAGATCGAAAGTTCGAAGGACAATTCCGACGATTGATGTCGTTCGGTAGTGAACGGACAATTTAGAATATCAATGCAAGGAATTGACAACTAATCAAACAAAGTATCATTCCCATATCGGAACATTTATAGCAACATATATATGCTCCTCATGGAAAGAAGCACAATGCTAAATTGCCCCAGATGGGACTCGAACCCATACTGGAAGGATTTTAAGTCCTCTGCCTCTGCCATTGGGCTACTGGGGCGCTGCGATTATCGAGTATACCAATCCTTGCGAAGCAATGTAAAGAGAATCGGATTGACCATGCGTTTTTTGATGCCTATTTTCTAGATACTACGGAGGCGCATATGAAACACATCGCCAGATATCTGCTCCTGATCATGGTCGTCGCCGGCATCATAGCCCCGGCGTTCGCAACCGGCCAGCAAGACGGCGCAATGGAGACCTATGTAGGCAAGATAGAACGGATCGTCACCGATGCCAAGACAGGCTCCCCCGCGCTCCTTGTACAAGATGTCAACGGCGGGATCCCCGTACTGTTCAGAACCGCAGGGGCGACGCAGTTCTCGCGTCCGATCGACGAGTTCCTTGTCGGAGACATGGTCGTCGTCGGCTTCAACGGCATCATGACCCGAAGCATTCCCGCCCAAGCTTCGGCGATGAACATCGACTGGCTTGCCAGAATCGAGACAAACTGAACCGGGGACGCATCATCACCTGAAAAAGAGAATTCAGGAATCGATCTCCCCGTCGCGCAGCCAATCCTTGCACACGTCGACCCATCGGTCTGCGCCGCTGAGGGAAAACAGCTCGTCGCACGTCAGCTCGATGGCGCTGTTGGCCGACCCGCAGGCAGGAAAGACCGTTCGAAACCGCTTGAGGGAGACATCGAGAACGACCAGGACATCCTTCGAAGAAAGGGCGAACGGACAGACTCCGCCCACCGCATGGCCGGTCAGTTCCAGCACACGCTCGGGGGTAAGCATCGAAGCCTTGCGGCCGAACTCGCGCTTGAACGCCCCGTTGTAGATCCGCGCGTCCCCTGCGGTCACCACAAGAACACAACCATCGTCGTATTCAAACGACAACGTCTTGGCGATGCGCGCCGGTTCCACACCCAGCGCCTGGGCGGCAAGATCCACAGTCGCGCTCGACACGGGAAACTCCAGGATATCCTTGTCCCTTCCCGTCCGGGCAAGATATGTTCGAACAGCTTCAATCGACATGTCACGGCACCTCCGGTCCGTACTACCACAAACAGAGGGCCCCTGTAAACACCACCTTGCACGAAGCGGACGATTGACCTATCATCGAGCCATGGCAGAAAAGAACGCAGTACCTCCCGTCCCAATGACGGGATTGATGGATACCCATTTCCATACCCAGGCGATGGCGCGCAAGGGAGTGGACGTGGAAAAACTCCTGCAGGACCTGTTCTCGGCCGGTTTCGCCGGAGGGATCGACGTCGGCACGGAATGCGACGACCTGCCGCTTCGCGCCGACAGGCTGGCCCCATATCCGCGGATCAAGCTGTCCGCAGGAATCGGACCGTGGGGAGTCGACGATGGAAGGGAACCGATCGACGCCCAGATCGGGACCATGGTCGCAGCCATCGAACGGTACACGACGGACTGCATCGGGGAGATCGGTCTGGACGCCTACTGGAAATACGGCACCCCGGCGCTCCAGGAGGAACTGTTCATCCGCCAGATCGAACTGGCCGACACCCTCGACCTTCCGATCATCATCCATAACAGGGACGCCGACGAGCGGACCGGGGAGATACTGAAAGCACACCCGCCCAAACGCGGGGGCATCCTCCACTGTTTTTCGGCGACGATGGATCTTGCCGAGATCGCGTTGGAACGGGGATTCTACATTTCGTTCGCAGGAACCATCACATACAAGAAGAATGGATATCTGAGGGATATCCTCAGGGACCTGCCCCTCGAGCGGGTATTGCTGGAGACCGACAGTCCGTATCTATCCCCGGAACCGCTGCGAGGAACAGTCAACACGCCGCTACGCATGCCGTTCATCTACGATGTGGCCGCCACTGTGCGACAGATGCCGGTTTCGGAACTGGCGCAGGCGATCAGAACAAACTTCGCAACCCTGTTCTCCGCGGATAGAACGTTCTGACCAGAGGATACTTCCCGATTCCGTCGACTGCACCCGTGTCGACTTGCGCAAGGATTCGGGCGAAAGTCGCCCCAAGGTCATCGGCCACCACGCCTATGAGCGCCCGCTCGGGCACGATGGAAGCATAGCGAGCATCGACGATCCACGACAGCCCGCCGTCAGTCTCGAACAAAGTCGCGAACCCCTCCATAGGAAGCGCCATGACCTGAAGAGCGGAATGCCGCGCGAGTTCGTCCTGAACGTTCGCCGCCCATTTCGAGCCGCTGTCGGGAGCCTTCTCGCGAACGAACAGTTCCTGGTTGCGCCCCTCGGACGCCGATTCGAACGCTGCCTTTGCGACTTCTCCGGCCTCGTCGCCCTGCGTGAAGAGCAATGCCACGGAATACGGCGGTTCATCGTCCCCGACGGCCAGATACGCGGCAGCGTCGTCCCATCCTGCGCCGGACCGAGGGGTGCACACGATGTCGAAACGTCCATCGTCGGACACGGTTCCGGTCGCGACGAACAATGGCTCCCCGTCGAAAAGTTCGGCGACCGATGACGATGAAGCCATCAAGGATGAAACCAGCGGAGAAAAAATGACGACCTTCGGCTCGTAACGGAGAATCAAATCGTCGATTTCGCTCTCCAACCCGCCGGGACCGGTCAGCGCCGGAGCATCGACCGTCACGGCGAAACAGGAGAAACCGGCGTCTCGCACCGTTTCCATGAACGAAGCGCGCGTCCACGGCCAGACGGTCTCTTCATATGCACCATCCTGCACGAACAGCACCACGGGAAGGGAGCGCTCCACGAGAACGATCGCGAACAGTGCGAGAATTATGGAAATGATCAGGACCAGGGACACGGCGACGGCCGTCCTGCGATGGATTACGCTCATACGGGAACTCTACCAACGGCCTTTTCGTTGGTCAAGCAGACGGCGCTGTTGACCTCGGTGCCATGAATTGGGTAAATTTGGAGCGATACGATACATCACATTCAAGGAGCAAGTCATGACTTCCTACAAAGAACTCGGACTGGTCAATACCAGAGACATGTTCGCCAAGGCTGTCAAGGGTGGCTACGCCATTCCTGCATACAACTTCAACAACATGGAACAGCTCCAGGCCATCATCCAGGCCTGCGTCGAAACGAAATCCCCCGTCATCCTCCAGGTATCCAAGGGCGCTCGCGACTATGCGAACATCAACCTGCTGAGGAACATGGCGCGTGGCGCCACGGAATACGCCAAGGAACTGGGCTACGCGATCCCCATCGTGCTGCACCTCGACCATGGCGACAGCTTCGAGACCTGCAAGGAATGCATCGACAACGGATTCTCGTCCGTGATGATCGACGGTTCCCACCTTCCCTACGACGAAAACGTCGCCGTGACGAAGAAGGTCGTCGAATACGCCCACAAGCATGACGTGACTGTCGAAGGCGAGCTCGGCGTTCTGGCCGGAATCGAAGACGACGTCGTCGCCGAGAAGTCCCACTACACGCAGCCGTCCGAAGTGATCGACTTCGTTTCCAAGACAGGCGTCGATTCGCTGGCGATCTCCATCGGCACCAGCCACGGGGCGAACAAGTTCACGCCCGATCAGTGTACCCGCAACGCAGACGGGATCCTCATCCCGCCTCCGCTCCGCTTCGACATCCTCGAGGAAATCGAGAAGAAGCTGCCCGGCTTCCCCATCGTCCTGCACGGATCGTCTTCCGTTCCCCAGGAATACGTGAAGATGATCAACGAGCACGGCGGGCATTTGAAGGACAGCGTCGGAATCCCCGAGGAACAGCTGCGCAAGGCAGCCAAGAGCGCGGTATGCAAGATCAACATCGATAGCGACGGCCGTCTTGCCATGACCGGTACGATCCGCAGGGTCTTCGACGAGCATCCCGACTGGTTCGACCCCCGCAAGTACCTCGGGCCGGCTAGAGACGCGCTCAAGGCAATGTACATGCACAAGAACAAGGACGTCCTCGGTTCCGCGGGACAGGCTTGAGTTCCAGATCCTGACGGATATCAAAGCCGTTTTTCCGATCAGCCGTTTTCCTGACAGCATCGTCGGGGAAACGGTTTTTTTATTTTGGGATTCAACGCCAGGTCCGTGGGTCTCCGGCGGGCGGAAAAGCATTCCGTTATGTGACAGGATCGGCTCCTCGCCGCTTTTCATTCCGCCCATCCTCTCCCAGCATCGAACAGCATTTCTCCCGTACCGTGACAGCGGCTAAAACTTCGCTATTGTGAAAAAAGAACGGGAAACCGCGGATTGCCCAGTATTCACTATTGCCGTTATCATACATACTGATAGCGAGGTATGGGATGAAGGAACGATACAAGCATCTATGGAAAGTAGCGGGAATCGTTGCGGCGATGATCCTGTTGTATACGGTCCTGCAGAATTTCCGTGCTGTCGAAGCCACCGTCCGACATTTCGTCTCCGCTTTCTTTCCTCTCATCCTTGGCGGCTGCATCGCTTTCGTACTGAACATTCCCATGAGCCGCCTCGAGAAACTGTTCGACTGCTGCCCGAAGAAATGGGTGCTGAAAATCAAGCGTCCGATCAGCCTGTTGCTATCCATCGTCATCATCCTCACGCTGATCTATCTGGTAGTCGACCTGGTGGTTCCCGAGTTGATCAACGGAATGAAGATCCTCATCGATTCGCTGTCTACGGCGCTGGACAAGTTCAATATCTGGTGGGAAGGTCATAGCGACGAATACCCCCAGCTCGCCGAATTCCTGCAACGGCACGGAATCGATATCTACAATCTGAAGAACAGTCTCATGGAGAAACTTCAAGGGATGGTCCCGAACCTGCTCAGCAACACGGTCTCGATCATCACGGGCGGCATCGGTATCGTCGTCAACATCGTCATGGCCCTGGTGTTCGCCCTCTATATCCTCGCAGGCAAAGAACGGCTCGGAGCCCAGGTGGCGCGGACTCTCGGTGCATTCGCATCGCCAAAGACGGAACGGAGAATCACGCATATCGCCTCGACCACCTACTGGACGTTCGCTAAGTTCGTAGTGGGACAGTGCACGGAAGCGATCATCCTCGGTTCGTTATGCGCGATCGGGATGCTCGTCTTCAGGATGCCCTATGCCGTCATGATCGGAGCCTTGGTCGGCGCTACCGCGCTGATACCGATCGTCGGAGCGTTCATCGGCGCGGCTGTCGGGGCGTTCATGATCGCGATGGTCGATCCATGGAGCGCACTGTGGTTCGTCGCGTTCCTCCTGATCCTCCAGCAGATCGAGGGGAATCTGATCTATCCGCGGGTCGTGGGTTCTTCCGTAGGCTTGCCGGCGATATGGGTATTCGCCTCAGTGACGGTAGGAGGGGGCCTGGGCGGACTAGGGGGGATGTTGTTCGCCGTCCCGACCGTCTCGGTCTGCTACAAGCTGATCATGGAACGGATCGATGCAAGACAGGCAATGAAGACGGAAGGCGGAACCGCAAGCCCAGACGCCACAGGACCCTGTTCGCAAAACGCATCCGCCGACGAAAAAGAATCAGATACGTAACCCGCCTCGGTTTCTCGCTATCGATCGAAACCGTGTCGCGACGACCGATCCATGGCCGTGTGAAGCGACGAAAAACGAAAACAACGCATTTCATCGATATTTCTATCATCTCGTCGGGTCGGGACTTTGACACGCCCATAGCCTTGTGATATAGTTTTGAACTGAGGCTCATAGAGCCACATATTCTTTCATTGTGGGTTTTTCCAGAAAAAACGAGGAGATCGATTGGCTACGAAGGATTTGAGGATCAATAGACAGATCCGTGCTAGGGAAGTGTTCGTCATCGACGCAGAAGGTACGCAACGGGGCATCATGAGCGTGTATGACGCCGTTCAGCTCGCGGAAGAAGAGGGCTTGGATCTGGTGGAGGTGTCTCCGAACGCCAATCCGCCGGTCTGCAAGATTCTTGACTTCGGCAAGTATCGGTACGAACAGGAAAAGCGCATCCGTGACGCGAAGAAGAATCAGACCGTGATCAAGGTCAAGGAAATCAGGATGCAGCCGAAGATCGAAAAGCACGACCTTGAAACCAAGTCCAAGTTCATCACCGATTTCCTCTCCGAGGGAAACAAGGTCAAGGTGAGCATCCGTTTCAGAGGACGGGAACTCGCCCACACCGAGCTTGGGAAGGTCGTTCTTGACAAGATACTTGAAATCCTTACGGAAAATGGTGTAGGTTTCAATCTTGACAAAGGAACCACCATGGAAGGCAAGATGATGTCGATCATCGTCAGCCCGACAAAGAGCGCACCTGCGAAAAAACAATAATCATGTGCAAGGCATTCCGTACGGAATGTTGAACATAGCAGCTCCAAGGGGTTCTTGTTCCTTGCGGGCGCAAAGAGGGTATCATGCCGAAAATGAAAACAAGAAAGTCCGCTGCAAAGCGGTACAGGGTCACCGGGACTGGCAAGGTCCGCTACAAAAAGCAGGGTCTTCGCCATATTCTCACCAAGAAGAGCAGCAAGCGCAAGAGAAATCTCCGTGCTTCCGGCATCCTTCATGACTCGGAAGCCAAGAAAGTCAAAGTCTTGCTTCCATACGCATAAAGGCGGGGTGGGAATATGCCAAGAGCAGTAGACGGAACCAAACGCAAGGACAGAAGAAAGAAGATTCTCGATCAGGCGAAGGGATATTACGGCCGTAGAAGTACGAACCACCGCATTGCGAAAGATGCTGTGGCGAAGGCCGGTCAATATGCCTACAGAGGAAGGAAAGAACGCAAGCGTGATTTCCGCAAGCTCTGGATCGCCAGGATCAGCGCGGCCGTGCAGGCTGAGGGGCTCAACTACTCCCAGTTCATGCACGGATTGAAACTCGCTGAGATCGAGATCAACCGCAAGGCCCTTTCCAATATGGCCATCGAAGACAAGGCCGCGTTCTCCAGCCTGGTGTCCCAGGTGAAGGGCGTTCTGGCCAACTGATACGTCCTTACGGGTTTTTGGGAAGAGGACGGTTTCAATTTTCCTTGAAACCGCCCTCTTCTTTTGCTTCGTGCAACGAGCGGCGGAACCAGGTGCATGGATACCTGGGGCATGGCATATCGTCAGAAACCATGACATTTTATGCAAATATGGCTCAACTTGGGGCGATTCCCCTTGCCCATGCAACCAGAGCAAGGTAATATGGTCGTAGCTGATGACAACGACGGAAGAAACAGCCAAGTGTTTTCCGGGCAAGGAGGAATAGCAGAATGTCGACACTTGATAGCATGCAGCTACTGGAACAGAGAATCAAGAAGGCCGCCTTCCTGATCGAGATGCTGAGGAAGGAGAAAGCCGATCTTCAGGAAAAGTTCGATCTCGTGAAGACGCATAACGCGGAATTGGAAGAGTATGTGGAGAGCTTCACCCAGAGCAACAAGATTGTCGAAGAGAGTATCACCAATGCCTTGGATACGTTGTCCAGCATCGAAGGTCTCGACGATGTCGATTTGTTCGACACACTGTCAGCACAGGAACTCGAGGAAGCGGAAAGCTACACGACACCGGACGGAATCACGATCGAAGAAGTCGAACTGGACGACGACGATGTGGATTCGCTGGGGGATCTCGGGGATCTTCCCCCGCTGTGAGGAATCAAAGGGTATCGTGAAGATCGCCGCGATGGTCGGAAGGCCGTTGCGGCGATTTATTTTTGGACGGTAGGAGACAGGAAGTCGGAAATATCCCCTTTCCTAACACCTGCCGTCCATGGTAGCATAGGGTCGGAATCAATAACGAAGAAACCGCCTGCGGTGTTCGCCCGGAGACAAAGTCTCTTGGCTCAAATTACACATACGGGGTGCGGCATAGCTGGATTGCATTGATCCTGCCGGTCTTCCGGTTTTTCAGGAACAGAATGTCCGGCCAACTGGCACCCCCCTTGGACCACCGGTTCAAGAGCATACTTCGGTACCGGCACCGCGGGCTTTTTTACCACAGGAACATCCATGACACAAGAACATCAGAACGCACGGTCCGCCGATGGAAATCTCAAAGAGAGAACCGGGAAGCTGGAGGACATCATCTACATCGCCCTTCCTGAAACGATGCGGCAGGAGATCAACGGATTCACGGTGGATCCGACCAAACGGATTCCGTTGCAATTGCAGCAGGGACGGACGGGCATCGATTCGACAGACGAAATCGGCATCGAAATGATCATGGCCGGACTGCTCAAGGTCGTGGCATGGGAACCGGAGCATGAGGACTTCGCCTATTATCGGGATTTCGTCCTCGCCCTCCAGCCGGATGCGCCAAAGGAGCTGAATCTCGCCGCGATCGCAAAAGCGAAAACGGGAGACTACGATTTCGCCGAGGAGCTTTTCCTTGCCGTGAACCATCTTTCGCCGGAACCCGCCACGTTCATCAACCTCGCCGTCATCTATGGGGAACGTGCGGCGGCGCTTGAGGCGGATAAGCGGCAAGAGCAAGCCGATCTCTATCAGGAAAAAATGCTCGGTACGCTGGCGGAAGGGCTGAACATGTTCCCCGACGATCCCGACTTGCTTGCGGAGATCGGGACCTTCAATCTCTATCAGGGAAACATGGACATAGCCCGCGACTATCTCGAACGGTACCTCGCCGTAGCGCCGGACGGTCCGCGGAAAAAGCAGATCGCGAACATGCTGGGCGACGTCAAGGAAAAATTGAACGACGACAAGACCATCATGCAAGCCTACGACGAGATCCAGCTGGGAAATGAGGAACAGGCTCTGGAACTGCTCGAGTCGTTTCTGAAGAACAACCCGAAGGTTTGGAACGCATGGTTCCTGAAAGGCTGGGCGCATCGAAGGATCGGAGAATACGGTCCGGGGCAGGAAGCGTTCCTCAAATGTCTGGAGCTCGGGGAATCGAGCAGCGACATCTACAACGAACTGGCCATCTGCACGTTGGAAGCTGGGGATCGGGAACTCGCCAAAAACTATCTGGACATAGCGCTGGATCTTGACGGGGACAACGTGAAGCTGCTTTCGAACCTCGCCTTCCTCCATCTTCGGGACGGCGAGTATGACCAGGCCAGGGAACTGCTGGAACGCGCACGAGCCTGCGACGAGCACGACCCGGGCGTACGCCAGCTGATGCACGACTATGAGCGGCAGACCGGGGAAAAACTGTCGCAGATCATCATCGAGGAAATGGTCGATGCGGATCAATTGGCGAAACATGACCATGACAACGATCATGCGCATTCGCACGCCCATGGCGATGACTGTGGATGCGGAGCGGACCATGGGGAGCATCCGGAGGCGTAGGCATGAAGTTCGTCAGCAACAGCGTGGAAGACACGCTCATGCTTGGCCGCAGGCTCGGCGAAGCCTGTCGACCGGGCGCGGTCATCTCCTTGCGGGGAAGTCTTGGAGCTGGGAAAACAGTCATTGCGAAAGGCGTCGCCGAAGCCTTGGGGATCACCGAGGCGATCGTCAGTCCGACGTTTACGCTGGTCCAGGAATACGAAGGCTCCATGCCGATGTACCACATGGATCTGTATCGCATCTCGGGTCCTGAAGAATTCGAGATGATCGGGGGCGAGGAAATGCTGTACAGCGATGGAATCGCATTGATCGAATGGAGCGAAAAGATCCAATCGATGCTTCCCGACGGTACCATCTATGTCAACCTCGAGATCATGCCGGACCAGAGCAGAATCATCGATGTGGAGGGAATCGACCTATGAATATCCTGGCGGTGGATACGTCTACCCAGATCATGCACCTTGCGCTCCAGGCGGGAGCGAGATTCGAATCCAGGACGTTGGACGCGGGCTTGAAGCATTCGGAGAATCTGGTGCCTGAAATGCTCGAGCTCTGTACGCGGGCCGGGCTGGAATTCAAGGACCTCGATCTGCTGGTATGCACGAAAGGTCCCGGTTCGTTCACTGGACTGAGAATCGCCATGTCGGCGTGCAAGGGCATTGCTTTTGCATGCGACAAGCCGCTTGTCTCCATCTCGACGCTGCGCACTCTCCAGGAACCGGTCTCGTGGTTCAATGGCGTCGTTCTGCCGGTCATCGACGCAAAGAAGAATCGCTACTACAGCGCATTGTTCCGGCATGGACAGCGGCTGACGGCGGACATGGACTGCGACCAAGAGGAACTTGCGGCGATGCTCTCGAAAAGAGAGTCCGTCTTGATCACCGGACCGGACGCAGGCAAGTTCAGACCGTTGCTTGAGAAGGAGATGGAAAAAATTGGTTTGACGATTCCTGTTTCCGAAGATACATTAACGAAAAGGGATCTCGGGGAATCATTGATCCGTCTCGGAAAACTCCGTTTTGAAGAAAGCGGTGGGGACGATATTGGAGAGGGTCCCGTCTATATCAGGAAAAGCGACGCGGAAATCGCGCTTGAGGAGCGGCTCCGGCAAGACCGGTAGCGGTTCTTGGCTACGGCTTCGCGATGCTCCTGCGATATCGCTTCCTTCAGGAGGAACAGGATGGAAGAACGTGACATTCTGATAATCGGGGCTGGTCCGGCGGGACTTGCCGCCGCACAATACGGAGCCAGAGCGGCTCGCAGAACGACGATGATCGAAGAGCTTGCGCCGGGTGGCCAAGCGCTGACGATCGATTCGATCGAGAACTATCCCGGAGTGAACAAGACGATCAGCGGCTATGAGCTCGGCATGCAGTTCCAGGATCAGGCGGAGCGATTCGGCGCCGAGCTGGTGTACGCCACGGTGCAATCGGTAGACAAGGACGAGGACAACTTCGTCGTCAAGACGACCGAGGGCGAGTACGTTGCGCCGACGGTGATTCTGTGCACCGGTGCGAAACATAGGCCGCTGGGAGTCCCAGGGGAAGAAGAATACAAGGGAAAGGGCGTCTCCTATTGCGCCACGTGCGACGGTCCGTTCTTCCGCAACAAGAAGATACTGGTGATCGGCGGCGGGGATAGCGCATGCACCGAGGCGCTGTATCTGGCGAAGCTCACCGACAAGGTGACGTTGATCCACAGACGGGACCGGTTCCGCGCCCAGCAGGAAATCGCAGACCGCGTCATGAGGGACCCGAAGATCACGGTAAAGCTTCAACATACGGTCGAAAGCATCGAAGGGGATGGCGACAAGGTCGACCGAGTGGTGCTCAGGAATCTTGCGACAGATGAAGTCTATACCGAGGAATTCGACGCTGTCTTCGTTTTCGTCGGCATGATTCCGCAGACTTCGCTGGTTCCGGAAGCGAAGAAAGACGACGCTGGATATATCGTGACGACCTGCAGGATGGAGACGAGCATCCCAGGTCTCTACGCGGCAGGCGATGTGCGCGACACTCCGTTCAGACAGATCGTGACGGCCGCCGCCGACGGTGCCGTAGCGGCACACTGCGCAAGCGAGTATATCGACGAGCTTGCCGGCAGGGCATATCGTTGAGAACTCCGAGAGAACTCTGAGAAAAAGGCTTGGCCGTGGGAGTATCTTCCCACGGCTATTTTATTGGATGGAGCGTTCCCCGACGGTTTCCACGGCGGAAGGCAACATTTGCCTTGACGTTTCGCTGACAGTAGTGGTGTAATTGAATTATGAAAGTTCTGATGGTTTCCAGTGAGTCCGTCCCGTTCGCGAAGTCCGGAGGTCTCGCTGACGTCGTTGGCGCCCTTTCGGACGCATTGGCAGAAGGTGGAGTTGATGTCAGAGTCCTGCTCCCCTGCTATGGTGACATGGATCTGTCAGGCTTCGATGCGCACCACCGCCCTCTGGAGATTCCGATGCAAGGATTCGTCGAGAGGGTCGAAATACTTGAGAGACGGCTGGGAAACGTCTTGTTCCAAGTAGTCCGCCATCCATGGTTCTCCAATCGGAAAGGGATCTATGGAGAAACTTCGTTCACTCCCTACGGCGATAATTTCGCAAGGTTTCTCCTGCAATCGAAGGCGATCTTCCCGCTGTGCAAGGCGTCCGGCTGGATTCCGGATGTCATCCACTGCCATGACTGGACGGCAGGCTTCGTACCGTATCTCGTCAAACGGCACCCCGATCCCGCATTCTCGAAGACGAAGACGGTATTCACCATCCACAACCTCGCCTACCAGGGGGTGTTCCCTCGTCTAGATATCTTGCGCGCGGCCATAGAGCCGGATCAGCGGATGTTTACCGGAACTGGCGCGGCGAAGCAAGTCAATATGCTGAAAGCCGGAATCGAATTCAGCGATCTGGTGACGACGGTCAGCCCGACATATGCGAAAGAGATCCAGCAGCCGGAATACGGGTGCGGCCTGCACGAATTGCTGCATGCAAGGAAGGACAGCCTGATAGGAATCCTCAATGGGATCGACTATCGGGAATGGGATCCTGCGTCGGACACCTATTTCGACGAACATTACGATGCAACGCACCAGAGCGGAAAGTCGCAGTTGAAACCGATAGTCCAGAAGGAGTTCGGTCTTGAACAGGATCCGCATGTACCGCTGGTCGCCATGATCAGCAGGATCGCCGAACAGAAAGGGTTCAACGAACTGCTCGAGGGTTCGCCCTGTGCGCTGGAAATCCTGCTGGAAGAAACTCCCGCGCAGATGATTATCATCGGCACAGGCGACAAGCGGCTGGAAGAGAAACTAAAAGTTCTGCGTGACATCCACAAGAATCTATCGGTCAACATCATCTTCAACAATCGGGCGGCGCATCGCGTCGAGGCGGCGGCGGACTTCTTCCTGATGCCCAGTCGCTATGAACCGTGCGGGCTCAACCAGATGTATTCCTTGCGATATGGAACGATTCCTATCGCGCGTCGGACAGGAGGATTGGCTGATACCATCGTGGATATGAACGTCGATCCGCTCCATGGCACTGGATTCCTGTTCGACGAGATGTCGGGCGCCGCGATCGTATCCGGGGTCCGAAGGGCGATGCACTGGTGGAACAAGGGCGCCCAAGAATTTTCCGTCATTCGCAAACGCGCGATGGAATGCGATTTTACATGGAATCGTTCTGCGAAAGCATATCTTGACATTTACTACAACATCACCAGAAAGGGGAAATGAACATGGGCAAGAACAAACAGAAAGCTATCGCGATCGTATTGGGAGGAGGAAAAGGGACACGGCTGTACCCCCTTACGATGGATCGCTCGAAGCCGGCGGTACCGTTCGCAGGAAAATACCGTCTGGTCGACATCCCGATCTCCAACTGCATCAATAGCGGCATTCTCAAGATATATATCCTCACCCAGTTCAATTCCGCCTCGTTGCACAACCATATAGCGAACACATATGTTTTCGACACGTTCTCCAACGGATTCGTCGAAATTCTCGCGGCGGAGCAGACCTACCATAGCGAAACATGGTACCAAGGCACCGCCGATGCGGTACGCAAGAACCTCAAGCATTTCCACGACCAGCAAGCCGACTACTATATCATCCTCAGCGGGGACCAGCTGTACCGGATGGATTTCGAGGAAATGCTGAAAAAGCATATCGAAAGCGGAGCGGAACTGACGATCGCAGCGAAACCGATCAGCCGCAGGCAGGCGACCGGGCTGGGGATCATCGGCGCGAACGAAGATGGATACATCACCAAATTCTTCGAGAAACCCGCAGATGATGCAGATATCAGGGATTTCATGGTTCCTGAGAAGCTAATGCTCCAGGAACTCGGCAAACCGGTGGACGAATCGAACGAGTACCTTGCCAGCATGGGCATCTACATCTTCAACTCCAAGTCGATGGAGGAAGTCCTGAACAACGACAAGACCGATTTCGGCAAGGAGATCATCCCCGACGTCATCAAGTCGAGGAAAGTCAGCGCATTCCTATTCGATGGGTTCTGGGAGGACATCGGAACGATCAAAGCGTTCTACGAGACGAACCTCGACCTGGCTTCAATCAACCCTGCGTTCAATTTCTACGACGAGCAGATGCCGATCTATACCCACCGCCGGCACCTTCCCGCGACGAAAGTCAATTTCTGCAATATCAGCTGTTCACTAGCTTCCGAAGGCTCGATCATTACCAACGCCTATATCGTGAACTCGATCATCGGCGTTCGGACGTTGATTGAATCGGGAGCGAGTCTCGACGGGGTCTATTGCATGGGAGCTTCCCACTACGAGACAGAAGAAGAGAAAGCGGAAAACGCGCGAAGGGGCATTCCGAACATCGGCATCGGAAAAGGAACGATCATCAGGAAGGCGATCATCGACCAGAATGCACGGATCGGAGACGGATGCAGGATCGGAATCGACGATATCCCTCGCAAGGAGGGTGATTTTGAAATGTATTCGATCCATGACGGAATCATCGTCATCAACAAGAATGCCATCATCGCCAACGGAACGGTGATGTAGCACGGCCGTTCGCAGGCCGGATTCTGTCGCAAGCCGTCGGAAGGGTTCCTCCGGCGGCTTTTCCATATCCGGACAGCGCTGGGCGAACGCCTATAGAAGCGTGCGCGTGGAGCCGGAAAGGAGACTGGCGAGGATTTCCTGGTCGGAGGGAGCGAACGGAAGAAGCACGAGTTCTTCCGCGGGTGCCCATCGGTATTCCGTATGGACGCTTAAGCGCGGAGAAGAGGCATCAATGCAGGAAATCAGGAATGCCTGCAGATGGTACAGCGTCCCTCTGTTGATGAAATCATGGGAATGGAACATCTCGCCGACTTCAACGGCGAGGGAGAACTCCTCCATATACTCGCGACGCAAGGTGTCCTGAGGCGTCTCCCCCCAGCGATTCTTGCCGCCAGGGAACTCCCACAGACCTCCGATCGCCCCTCCAGCCGTTCGACGCGCCACGAACACATGCTTCGATGAGATCAGAACTCCGGCGGTCGTAATCCGTTCCTTCAGTTGTTCCATCACCCCTCCCCCCCCTATTCCAGAATTACAACAGCACGGACATCGGAACCATGAAATGAAGACATGCCACGACCAGTGTCGCGATACCGAAATTCCGTTTGTTCGTCTCGATGAGCGAACTTGTATAGCTAAGCATGTCTTCTTCCCGGTTCTTCGCGGATTGTTCGTCGTCCTCGGCGACCGACTCGGCTTTACGGGATCGCGAAAGGGATATGGATTGCGAGACGAACCAAACCCACAACGCCATAATGTTCATGGCCGGAACCAAGTCGCCGAGCACTTTCGGACCGGGGGGAATGGGAAAAACCAACAGCAGGATGACAAGCGCAAGGCCACCGAAGATCGTGATCGCGCGAAATGTCTTGCTGTTGCGGAACGAGCTTCTCAGGCGGATCAGCAGCAACAGTCGTCCGCCATACTGATCGACAAGTAGCAACCCTGCGCCGACCAGCAGGTAGGCGACGCTGAGGAAATATACCTGGATCATTGCTCCGTCCCCCCGATGTCATGCCGGTTGGAATGCGCACAGGAATTCACCGCCAGGCCTACATATTCGACAAGTTCCTCGCTACTGAACCAGCCTTGCTTCTCCTTCGCAAGCGTTCCCGCCCGAAGATGAAGCAATGCGCCGTCAACCGCGCAACCAAGCGGAGCAACGGGCTTCTGCGAGAGCAATGCGGCGCAAATGCCGGCAAGGACATCACCGCTTCCCGCCACTCCGAGTTCACATGTCATGCTGTCTACCACGACGGCGCGTGGCGAAGGCGAGGTTGTGGAGTCGACGATCCAGTTCACATGCCCTTTTGCGAGCACGATCGACTCCGTCCGTTTGGAGAGTTCCTGCAGCAATGCCAGAAATAGTGCGGGAGTATCGGCCCTGCCGATCGTCTGGGCGGCAGCCTGTCCGAGCACAGCCTGGACAAGGATCCTCAATTCTCCGGGGTGCGGGGTAAAAATCAACGGGCCATGGCCTTTCAATACCAGAGGATCCTGCTGAACCAACGCAGCGTATGCTTTGATTCCATCCGCATCGAGAACCAGCGGAAGCCGGCTATCCAACAGAACCCGCAACAGATCCGTGCGTTCTGCGCCCCACCCCGGTCCGGCGAGAATCGCCTGGAAGTCCTGAAGATCGGCCACGGACAATCCGATGGAAGTTTTTCCGGAAATGGTCTGCATCGGAAGCTTGCGGACGATCACCGATGGATTCTCCGCAGCGAGCACTGGATAGATCTCGTCATCGGCGAACAATGTCACCAAGCCGCACCGGGCATGGAACGCCCCTCGCGCGGCGAGACGCGGAGCACCGGTAAAGCCAGGGCTGCCGCCGAACACTGCGACATGGCCGCGTGTATTCTTGTATCGCGTAGAATCCATCGCGGTCAATGAGCAATCTGAGAACGTGGCGAGCTGAACCGTAGCGGGGGCTTGCCCGAGCAAACGCGCGGGAAACGAAGGATTCACGACCGTAATTTCGCCGCCGTAGGCCCTGACGACGGGATGATAGCAGCAAAGCTTGGGTAGGCCCATGGAGATCGTTGCGCATGCACGGACGATGGGCGCCGTAACGGGAACATCGTCGCCGGCGCCTGAGGGGACATCGACGGAAAGGACAGGGATCTCTCGGTCGGCACATTGGTTTATGAGCGCGACAAGCGTAGCGGCCGCCCCGGAAAGCGGCCCCCGGAGCCCGGTTCCGGAAAGCCCGTCCACGATCAGGTCGGCAGAGGCTAGCGCCTGCTCGGCACGAGCCATCGGTCCGTCGCCGTCGGAGCCTGAGGCGACATCGATCGTCTCGATGCCGAGATTCCTGCAGATCGCCCGCTGCGTGATGCACGAGGGGGATAAGTGCGTCCCGCACAGGATGCACCGGCAGTTCATCCATCCATCGTTGAACGCCTGGCGTGCCATGACCAACGCATCGCCGCCGTTGTTCCCACCGCCTGCGACGAACACGACAGCGACATCTTTGCTTTCGATGGTCCGGGAAACCTGCCGCCAAGCTCTCAGACCGGCCTGCTCCATCAGGACGATGCCGGGGATGGCATAATCCCGTTGTGCGCTGGAATCTATCTGGCTCATCGTCTGAGAACTCACCGCGGTAATCATACGGCTATCGTATCGCAGGTCATTGTGCCGGTCAACTACGGAGAGGCGCGAACGATAGCGGCGAATTGTACAAAGCACGGCACAAAAACCACCGCGACAGGCGCTTCCGGCCCTGTCTTGACAGCGTCCTGCAATCAAGGTAGGCTGGAAAGCGTCCTGGGGTGGCCTTGAACAGGCCTGAGATCACACCCGTTGACCTGATCTGGATAATACCAGCGTAGGAAGACACGACCATATCTCAACAACCATCATCCCCATGGCAGAATACACCACAGGAGGTGCTTATGGATAAGCATCGTTTCTTCATTGTAGTTCTGGCCATTGTTCTTTGCACGACGGCCGTCTACGCGCAAGGGAGCAAGGAGGACGCGAAAACCGCCGAAGCTCAGAAAACCCTCACCGTCTACGCATACGATTCCTTCACCGGCGACTGGGGTCCCGGACCGACCATCATTCCGCAGTTCGAAGAACAAACCGGTATCAAGGTGAACCTGGTATCGGCGGGAGACGCAGTCGAAATGCTCCAGCGCGCCATGCTGGAGAAAGATCGACCGAACGCGGATGTCATCGTGGGCATCAGCGACGACATGGCTGCGAAAGCTCTTGCCAGCGGATTGTTCGACCCGTACGACAGCCCGATGCTCCAGGACATCCCGGACTTCCTGGAATTCGACCAATCGAAACGGTTGCTTCCTTTCGACTACGGCAACTTCGCGTTCGTCTACGATACGGAGAAGATCGCCCCCGAGGACGCCCCGAAATCCCTCGAAGACCTCACCGACCCCAAATACAAGAACAAGGTGATTCTCATCGATCCAAGGACTTCCTCCGTCGGACTCGGACTGCTGTTGTGGACCATAGAAGTCTATGGAGAAGAAAACTACCTCTCCTGGTGGGAAAAAATGAAGGATAATGCGCTGACGATCGCCGATGGGTGGAGTTCTGCATACGGCCTGTTCACCGAAGGCGAGGCACCGTTGGTAATCAGCTACACGACCAGTCCGGTCTATCACGTAATGTGGGAGGACTCGACTCGCTACCAGACGCTGCTCTTCGACGAAGGACATAGCGCTACCATCGAGAGCGTCGGCATCCTCTCCAGTTCGTCGCACAAGCAGGAGGCTCGGCAATTCGTCGATTTTCTCCTTTCCAATGCGCAGGAAACCGTGGCGACGACAAACACGATGTATCCTGCCAATAGCTCGGTCGAACTTCCCGATGCATTCGCATGGGCTCCGAAACCGGCCAAGACTTTGCGCCTCACCGATGAGAGTATTGAAAAAAATCTCGATAGGTGGCTTACTGATTGGACGATGACGATGAGCAAGTAGCCATATGGACTTTAGCTCCGCAGACAGATATCCGTCTGTCGGCGGAGAATTTGGAAAAAAGGTCATACCGGGAAGGACTATGAAGCGTACAACGGCAAGTCGGAACAGCACTGCGAACGCAAAAGAGGATATTCTCTCTCGAAGCCGGTTCTACCGCACGATACCGATTCCGGGGATCGTCGTGCTATCGCTGATCTTTCTCCTTCCCTTGACCTTTACCCTCTCAAGGGGGTTCATCGACGACCAGGGCAAGTTTTCCGTCGCAGCGATCGTATCGGACTTCACCAGCCCGTACACGCTCCGGATCATGGCGTTCACCCTCGTGCAAGCGTTCGTCAGTACCTTTGTTTCGCTCCTGATTGGTCTGCCGGGCGCATATTTGATGGCGACCTATCGGTTCCCGGGAAAGAAAATCATCCGGGCGATCTGTACGATCCCGTTCGTGCTGCCAACCATCCTGGTAGTGCTTGGGTTCGTCATCTTCTACGGCAACAACGGACTGCTCAACCGGGCGCTGATGCGTCTGTTCTCGTTGAAAGAACCTCCGATCAAGCTCCTGTACTCGTTCACGGCGGTCATTCTGGCCCATGCATTCTACAATTTCCCGATCGCATTGAATCTCGTTTCTTCATTCTGGGAGCATATGGACGTACGATGCGAGCAAGCCGCCGCCACCATGGGCGCGAAACGGGGAAGGATATTCCGCACCATCACGCTGCCGCGGCTGATGCCTGCGATCATATCCGCCGCAAGTCTGATTTTCCTGTTCTGCTTCACCAGCTTCGCGATCATCCTCGTCCTTGGCGGCGGCCCGCAGTTCACCACGATCGAAGTGGAGATTTACCGTCGCGCGCGGATGAGCATGGATGTCGGAGGGGCAGCGTCGCTCAGTCTTTTCTCCATCTTGATCACTTGTCTTCTGTTACTCTGGTATTCAGCCACGCAACGGGCGCTGGCGCGACAGGAATCTTTTTCGACGATGGCTCCCGCGCTGGAGAAAAAACCGGCCACCCGGCTCGGACGGTTCCTTGCGATCCTGTACTCGGTTCTCGCCGCCGCTTTCGTTCTCGCCCCGCTGGTCAGCGTAGTGATTCGCTCGTTCATGGCTCCTGTATCCCGAGCCGGAGGGGAAAGCTTCTCATTGAAATGGTACCGCCAGCTGTTCGGATTCAGCGCGGCGACAGGACATATGGGGACGGCGGCTGATGCGATCGTCCACAGCCTGTCGATCGCGGCGGTCGTGGCTCTTGTGACGATTCCCATCGCCCTGACCGTGGCGGCGTCGGTGCGAAGGAGCCGAACAGTGTCATCGACACTGCTGGAATTGTTGGTCATGCTTCCGATGGCCGTCAGCTCGGTGATCATCGGTCTCGGATATTACTTGATCGCATCGAGACTGGGGGGACGTGACATCGGATTCCTGCTCGTCGTGCTTGCCCATATGGTGATCGCCACCCCATTCGTCCTGAGGACCGTGTTGCCGGAGTATCGGAAAATCCCAGCCACCTACAGCCAGGCGGCCATGACGCTCGGAGCGACTCCCGCACGGACCTTCTGGTCGATCGAAGTACCGTTGCTCCGTACGTCGCTCGTCACCGGAGCCATGTTCGCGTTCGCCATCTCCATGGGGGAGATCAACGCCACGCTGACGCTCGCCGACAGCAAGCTGACGACACTGCCGCTGGTCATGTACCGGCTGATCAATGCATATAACTACCAAGGCGCCTGTGCGCTGGGAACAATCCTGATCCTTGTCTGTGCGATCGTATTCATAGGCGGGGAATTGCTCAAGAGGAACCGCCATGGCCGATGAGAGACAGCAGGACGACGAGCATACGATCGAGACAGTACAGAAACAACATGTCCATGCTCCGTGGCTGGTCTGCAGTGATATCGAAGCTTCCTATCCGGAATTCCGTCTGAACCTGGACTTCACCGTACTGCAGGGAGAGATGGTGTCTATCATCGGTCCGTCCGGGTGTGGAAAAAGCACGACGCTTCAATTGATCAGCGGCCTGATGGAACCTGACGGCGGCACGATCCGTTTGGGGGACGAAGATATTACCCACAAACCGGTTTGGGAACGGAACATCGGTCTCGTGTTCCAGGACTATGCGTTGTTCCCCCACCTGAACGTCTCTCAGAACATCGCATACTCGCTCAAGTTGCAACGGGTTCCGAAGAATGACCGCAGACAGCGGGTGGCTTCTTTGCTCGCCCTTGTAGGTCTGGAGGGATATCAGAAACGGAAGACGGGCGAGTTGTCGGGAGGAGAACGTCAGCGAATCGCATTGGCGCGGGCTCTCGCATCGAATCCTCGGCTTCTATTGCTCGACGAGCCGTTGTCGGC
>Ga0172377_10000176_pt1 | contig 55677 bp, 62 predicted proteins | sample Pumphouse3metaG_FD_119749 | JGI IMG/M metagenome (GOLD analysis project Ga0172377, IMG submission 119749) | Leachate microbial communities from a municipal landfill in Southern Ontario, Canada - Pumphouse #3 metaG | ecosystem: Engineered > Solid waste > Landfill > Unclassified | place: Canada...
AGTCTAAAAGTTGCAAATGAAACGGCTTTTGCAGGACTTTCGCTACGACATTAAGTAGATTATTGTTCAGCACTTAATCTAAGACACAATTACATTAGACGGTTCCCCTTATCTAATAACCTATAAATTTAATTAAATCTAGTATAAACATTTATTATTTATTTAAAAACATCTGTTTTATATATTAACTAGTAAATCTATAGGAGTGTCCTTGCTACTATAAGGCATCTCCAAGGTGAATCGTACCACATACACTTCCTCACACCTTGCTGATTTGGTCTCTTATTTGGCTGTGATTATTTTCGGTAAGTTCATTCTCACCTTGTATAAGTATTTGTTTTGTCGTAGGATTTCGCCTTACTGTGCAGTCCTTATACTCTACCGCTTTATATAGTTATTTTAGACATTACTTTATCCTCAACACTTAAGTTGATTTTTTTTTGAAAATTAAAATAGAGTAAATTTGATATTTATTTAGATTTTGGGTAAGATGTTACTTACTTTTTAGCAATTCTTTTAGTTGCCAAACTAACAGGGAAGAATTGCTGAAATACTCCTTTTTTTAAACATAAAGATATTCTCCAACATTTAAGTGACTTTCATACTTTTACATTTAACATTTGAATTAATTTTGAGATTTGTATTTAAAATTAGAATGTAGATTTGGCAAGTTACATATCTAATTAAAATACTTAGAGCTTAGCAAATCTATCGAGTGATAAATCTACCAAGCAGATATGTAGCTTGCCAAGCTCTAAATATTTATAGAGCTAGTATATAGGGTTTTAGGGGCTTTGTAAATAAAAAGGATTATGAAGAAAAAGCGGTTCTATCTGTAGTAAATAATATTGAATTATCTTAAATAATTCGATGTGTAAGGAGTTTCTAGATTATTTTATAAAGAAATAATATTAATATTTTAAATTTATATTTTATTAATAATTATGTTTTTATTTTCTAAGGGTATAAATAGGGTAGAAAAGATATTTAAAAAGAAAACTTAAAAAGCTTAACAAAGCCCTTTAAATCGATGGCGACCCCAGCATGATTCGAACATGCGTGTTCTGGAGGAAATCTTTATGTCTTATATTTACATAAACTTACATTTTTACATACACTTACCTATTTTATAGTCTTTCTAAGCTTTTATTCATTAATATACAAGTTATAAATTTACATTTATTTACATTATAAAATGACACCTTAAAGGACACCTTTGGCAATTCCAAAAACAACTAAAACAAATTATTCTGGAATAAGTTATTACAATGATAGTTCTAAGGGAAAAGTATTTCTTGCAACATTTACTATAAATAAAAAGAAGTATAGAAAAATAGTTGGATATGAACATGATGAATTTAAAACAAATGCAAAAATTGCTTTTCTAAAAAAAGAAGAAATAAAAGATAAGATTCAAAATAATACTTATATAAAAAAAGATTTAACATTTAAGCAGCTATGGGAACTTTACTTAGAACATCTAATTAATTCTAAATCAGTAGTACAAAAAACATTAACCAATAAAATAAGTGTATATAACTGTCATTTTAAAAAGAATTTTGATAATTTAAAAATAAATACAATTCAAACATTTAATATTCAATTATTTGCAAATGAGTTATATAAAACAAAATCGCCTAAAAGTGTTGATAACTATTTGGCTGATTTATCAGCTCTTTGGACATTTGCTCTAAAACATAAAATCACAACGAATAATCCAGTACTTCTAGTGGATAAACAGAAGTATGATAATACGAGAGAATATCCTTTAGATTTTGAAGAATCTAAAAGATTATTTAAAACAATTATAAATTTTAAAGAACCTTTGTATAGAAATATTTTTACTTTTTTACTCCATGGTAGAAGAATGAATGAAGTACTAAGTCTTACTTGGGATATGATTGATCTTGAAAAAAGAACGTATAGTATTGGTTTTGAAATAAACAAAGCAAAAAGAAATATGACTTATGAAATAACAGATGAACTCTATGATATTTTAATAAATCTAGAAAATAAAACTGGTTATATATTTAAATCATTAGTAACTGGAGGAAAGATAAAAAATCTTAGATGGGCTTGGAATAGGATATTAAAAGAAGCTGATATATCAAAGAACATGCGATTACATGATTTAAGGCATTTAATTGGTGAAATTTCTTTAAATGAAACAGATAACAGTATGGAAGTTGTAGCAGCTATTTTAGGACATAGTTCAACGAGACCTACAAGAAGATATGCAAAGGTTCAACAAAAAGTAGCAGCTCAAGGACTTAAAAAAGTTTTTGATACATTGAAGTAAATAAACTTTAAATTTTTAAATTTGAATGGGAAATAGAAAGTTTTTTTTAATTTAAATCAGTTAATATTCTAAGATATAATAAAAAATAAAGGTATTTAGTGAGTATTTACTCTGAACGACTTGCAAAACTAAAAAAAGAAATTAAAGCAATTGAAACTGCCAGAAAAAAGAAAAGATGGAAACCCAATCAAAAAATTATTATTGATTATATAAATGGAGTAACAAAACAAGCTGAATTTATAATCAATACTCAAAAAATCATTTTAAAGGATGGGGATAGCAATAAAGGCTTTATACATATAATTGAAAGACATTATTGTAAAGGTTGTCCAGGAGAACTAGAAGCCATTGATATTATAAATATATCAGAAGTTATACAAAGAGGCATAATATTAAATGATATTGGAATAACAAATAAAAAATTGAAAGTATTTCAATTAAATAAAAGCGGGAAAATTTTAAAACTTGTATTAAATCCAAATAGTTATGGAGAATTTGTAGTTACATATTATAACATATAAGTTTGGAAGCAAGACGATAATAGTATTCAACCATCTAGGGCTTACTAAACGCTCTATATCGTAACCCTGCTTCACCACTAAAGAAATGATGTTTCCATCTCTAAAAGTAATTGTAATTACGGCTTAGAGATAAAAAAAGTGTTATTCCGTAATTATATCATTTCGTATATTCAATGTCAATATAAATAACTTAAATAAAAAAAGGTAAAGCTAAAAGCTCTACCCATTTATGACTCTCTCTATTCAGGTCATCACTCCTAAAAAAAACCTTTGTTTCGTGTAAAAATTGTATTATTTTATATATTCAATGTCAATACCTAGAAAATAAGATTTTGCCTTCTTCCTCAAATTATCTTACAAATATAATTTAGATTTTCTAATATTTAAATATATTTCATAATTAATCATCTTTTTTTATAATTGATTTCCATAAAGAAGGAATATTTAAATCTAATATTTTTTCCATACCTGTTTTTTCTTGGACTTCTTCAAACCAGCTCAAAAGATATATTATTGCTATGCTTACTAATATAACATACACTAATGTAGAATCTATAATAAATCCTTTTATTATAAATGCATTGATATCATCAGTCTTTTGTATAATTTTATTTATAATAATTTTAAAATACATAATATATTTTAATAATATAGTAAGTACTATAATTGTAACCATAGAAGCAAATGAATTCATCCAAATTTTTTTACGAATATTCTTAGGAATATGTACCCTAAAAAACTTTTTATTTCTTAAATCCTTTTTCTTTAAGAGCATATCTTCTATTTGAAATAGTGCTATATATGTTGGATAAGATAATATTGATACTAAAATAGTATAAAATTTATATGATATTCCAATAAATGCAAAAAACATTAAAAACAAAGGTACAAAACTTAACAAAAACATCCAAATATCAACTTCTACACCATTTAAATTTATTAAATTTTCTTTCATTTCTATATCTCCTATTTTAATTACTTAATTCTTCTTCAATTAAATCAGCTCTTATTCCATAATACTAATACTTTCATCTTATATGAGATGATTATTCATATTTTAAAATAAATATCTTCTTTTCATAAGGTTTTGTTTGGAGTTTACCTACTGATTCTGTTCCTTTTTCTATAAAAATATTCCAAGCTGTTTGATCTATATTTTTATCTTTTTTATATTCAATGTATGCAAGAACTTTTAATTTATTCATATATGAACAAGTTGAATATTTAACTGTCAAATTATTATTTGATACTACTTCAAAATCTTTATATATTGATTCGTCAATTGTATTTTTATTAAATCCTGGTAAAGATTCACAATTCTTAATATTTTTTGGAGTAGTAGTTAATTCACTTATTTTATTATCAGGAGAGATATATGAAAATTTCAATATATCATCTGCATTCATTATACTAACTGTTAAAACTAATCCTAAGAAAAAATTTTTATACTTCATTTTGATTCCTTTAATTGATATTTACCTAACATTTTTTTTGATTGATACATTCATCTTTTTTTACTTTTCCAACAACTTCATTAACTTCTTTATCACTTAAAATTAAAGCGTCATAATCTTTAGCAATATCTAATATTCTTAAAATTTCATCATACATTTCATCATTTAATGATGTTGATTTAACAAATCTACATCTACTATTATAAATATATTCAGCAAATTTAGGAGCTATTTCTTCAACAAACTCACCTTTTTCTTCAAATAAACAAAACTTTTCAAAAGTAACTACGCTATGTTCATAAATTGATTTACGCTTTGTTGCATTTATTCCTATCCAATTAATTCTTTTTGCAATTTCAATATCTTCTTTCCATGGATATTTACCACCAATACCTATCACAGAATCAAATTGCCAATCTCTTACTCTTTTCATACAATCTTCAATACCAAATATTCCATTTTCTCTTGGATCATTTTTATGAGTTCTTTTATAAATTAATACAACTGGTTTTTTTGTAATATCATTAATACAATCTTCTTTTAAGAATTCATTAAAATTACTACCAACAAATCTATTCTTCATTATATTTTCCTAAATTAAGTTCTTTTTTTACTCAAAAAAATTTAAACACTATCATTATTTATAATTTATAAAATATTGATTTCATTATTCAATTTTATTTAAAATAAACTTAATAACGTAACTACAGCTGATACAATAGAAGTAATTTCTGAACCTTTTGTTATAATCATTCCTAATGTCTTTTTTAATGAAATTTCATCATTCTTATTAACCTTTAATTCTTCAATTAGTAATTGTTTATCTTGTATATTTGAATTATTAATAGCATTTATCAATTCATAAAACTTTCTATCAAATTCAGAATTTATAATATTATTATTTCCAGTGATAATATTTCCATTATTATCTCCTCCAATACTGATATTGTGATGATGATTTATTTCTGTTTTTTCTATTTTAAGATACTCTTTTTTATCATTATTCTCTATAAAACTACGACCATTAAATGTTAATGAATTAAATATGTAGAATCCAGCTAAAGCCCACCATCCTTTTTCAAATAAACCATCTTTTTCAATTTCATCAATAATAGATTTAAATTCTTGATAATTCATTCCAAAAGTTTTTGGATAGATATTTTTATCTTTTGAACTAGATATTTCTTTTACCAACATATTGTATTTATCATTTGAGTTCATTTTTTACCTTTATTAATTTTTAATATAGTACAACAAAAAATAATTAACAATAAAATATATTACATTTTGCAATATATTTTAAGTTCTAAAAAAAAATAAGCTATTATTTTTAATAAATTTATAAAGGAGGTAAAATAATATGCCATTGAAGCCAGGACCAAAACCTATTGCAGATTCAACAGGTAAACCAGATCAAAGACGTAGAGATAATAAAGAAACACCAGGTAATACAAAAGACTTGAAACCAGCAGTAAAGAAAAAATAAATTTACCTATAGAATGTAAAACTTTTACTAATATAGAAAATTAAATTTATTTAATCTCTGAACAAGATTCAAAAAATCTTGTTCAGTAATTCTTTCATCGACAAAAAAATTAGTGTTCTGAAAGATTAAGAATTTATTTTTTAACTCCTTTTTTATCTATTGGTGGCTGATTATTTGAATAAGTAATTTCACTAATATCATCTTTTAAATACTCTAATTGTGTTTTAACTTCTGATAATTGTTGATTATTTGTATTTGAAGTATTAGTATTTTCCTTAAAAACACTACTTTTTATAATATCAGATAAATCATTTGAAGGTAAAGGTTTTCCATCTGTCCCTAAATAAGCAGTTTCTTTATTCCAATCCTTAGTAATTAAATTTTCTACTCCTTTTTTCATATCTCCTATTCCACCAACTGTGATTGCAGTTAATGCTTTTCCAGCTCTTGAGTCATCATTATTTTCATTTTTTCTTTCTTCAAGTAATTTATCCCCTTTATCTATAGTACTTTGAGTATTTAACTTAGTATCTTCTTTATGTTTATTCATATCTTGAATAGCATTATTTTTAAATTTATCAGATTGAGATTCATAGGTATTTATTGGATTTTGATTAATAGAGTTATTAACATTTGTATTTGAAATATTATTTTGTCCTAGAGAAACAACATTACCAATATTTGAATCTAAGTTTTTACCTTGATTTATTTGTGCATTTACTAAATCCGATATATTACCTTTTAAATCTTTTCCTGTAATTTCTTGATAAGCTTGAGCAAATGCATTATAATCTGCCCCTACTTTTCGTGAATAAGCTTCATTAATTCTTCCTGTTGCTTCACTTGTAGCTTGTCTTTTAGCATTAATACTATCACTTTCATACATTCTTTTTAGTCGATCATCATTTTCAATAAATTTTTCTACTACTTGAGGTAATTGTTTATGATCAAGGCTTGAACTATTTGCACCTGTTTTACTGTAACTTTCACTATATTTATCTGCAATACTATGAGCTTTTGTATATGCATCCATATCAGACTTTAATGATGTTTTACTAAATACTTCATTATCTGCAAGAGCCTCGCTTGTTCTAAATGCTAATCCTTTATCTTGATTAAAAGTTTTAGACAAGCTATCTGATACAGATTTTTGGATATTTGCCATTTCATCTTTTGACATGTCAACACTAAAACTTTTTCCATCCGTTGATGTCCCTGAAATATGGAAATTACCATCTGCACCTGATTTAACACCAGTAATACCTAAAATACTACCTTCTGTACTCCATCCAACATGCCCACCTAATTTAAATCCTGTATCTGCGGTTGTAGAACTATTTTGTGATTCAGATAATTTTTTATTCAAACTTTTTACAATAGCTTCATTTTGAGAATCAACAATAGATCTACTATCTGCTTGGCTTAAACCAGTATTCTTAGAAAAATCATCACTGCTAGTATATATTCGTCCTTTTGCCATTGATTCACTTATTCCGGTACTTAATGTATTCGACATAGTTTTTACAGCACTACTCTCAGTTGCTTTTGCTTGATTAAAAGTATCTGTTTCATTCTGTGCAAGTGAAGCAGTTAAATTATCCATATTAAGACTACTTATTTTTCCATTATTTGCTTTCCAACTAGCTACATCATTTGATAAAGAATCTAGAGTATTACCATTTGCAGTTTCTACAGATTCCCCCTTATATACTTTACCTGTGCTATCATTCCCAGATAAGGTTGTACTTTGATTACCTCCACCCATATTTGTAGTTGTACCATATGAGCTAGTGACACTACTTTGTCCAACTTTTGTGTTTGCTAAATTTGCACCATTAACTTTTTCTCCTGCACCTGTATTGGCAGCACCACTTACACTTCCTCCCATTCCACTCATAAAATTTACAAATCCTTGTTCACTTGCTTTTACCAAAGAATAGGCAAGTAATGGAATAGACATAGCAGCATAACCCAAAAAATTCATATAACTATAAATTTGTGAATTAATATCTCTCATTGCTAACATCGGCATCCATAGTCCGTTTGAGAATACAGGAATAATTTTTTCTAATTTTAAATACATTAAATAATTTATTACTGAGGCTAAAGGAGAAAACAACATTAAAGTTACTAATAATGTGATAATCATTTTAATATGTTTCCAGTCTCCAAACATAATAGATAATAGAGCTAAAAGCGGAGTCATTGCTAATATAACTGAAGTTAAATAAGCTTTGATCATGGGTAAGGTACTTTGTGCCATCATTCCAGCTTGTTGCCATTGATTTTCCATAATTGAACTACTTTTTGCAGTTGTATAGGCTAAAGCTTGAGTATCTCCACCAGTAGTTATAGCCATAACATTTAAGCCCTTTTTTAACATATTTCTACCCATTTGTTGCATTACATAGTCTTGTCCACTTTTCTCAATTCCATAAAAGAGTTTAGATGTACTTTGCATAGCACTTTCAACCTTTTCTAATTGTAAGCCCATTTGTATTCCTATTCTATTTTGAATATAATCATTTGATTCATAATAAAAATTATCTTTTACATATTTATCATAAGCATCTTGGCAACTCATTTGTTCAACTTTTTCTGGTTCTCCAAATTTTTTATAATAAACTATTGTTTCAAATCCAGTTACTCTAATATCTGAAACAATATTTTCACTAGCAATAAAATTATTACTAATTTGACCATCTAATATTCCACTTGCAATACAATTAGTTGTATATTCCATAAAAGTTTTATGAGAATTCCCATCTTTAAACATTGCATCATTAGTAGCTAAATGAGCAGCCATAGAAAAACCTAAACCAACTTGAGAGTAATTTAAACTATTTGGTGTTGAATAACTTGATTCAAATGCTTTTAGTAAAACTCTTTCAGTTGTTGAAAACAAACTAAATAGCTCACCAATTCCAATAGGTATATCAGTTACGGCAAAGGCTTGATTTGTTACTTCATCTTCTACCATATAATCTTTTTTTGCATGAAAAAATAGTTGAGATACAACTAAAGCTAAAAATATAACTTTTACTATTCTATCTGTGTTATCTTCTTTTGTATCTCTGTACATTACAAGTAAAATACCTATAGCAATTGCAATATCAATAAGATAAGTTGCATTTGCAGTAAAAAATTTTATAGATATTAAAATATTCCTTATATCTTCCCCATATCCCCATGCATAAATTGCATCAACTGCAAATACTGGAATAGACATAAATATTAAAGTAATTAATTGTTTTAACATTTTTATATCTTTGGAATAATTTTTTCTATTTGGTTTTTCAAAGAGAATAAAGCAATTCGTAATAAAATTCTTTCCTTTTTATTTAATTGTTTTGGCCCTACTTTTATAGTTATATTGAAATCATCTTTTAACAAATTTATTTTGAAAAGCATTGTATTTTTTTTCATCTTTTTCTCCAAAAAATTAATTTATTTTTTACAATTAAAATCAAATCACAAAACTTTTTACATCTTAAATTTGATTGTTTTTCTAGAATATCTTCTTTTCTTAAAAGCTCAAGTAATAATTCGTTTTCACTATTCATAATTCTTCCTTAGATTTTTTATAATCATCAATACCTAAACTAGTTGCAGTTTTTATAGTTTCATCTCTACTTTGAACAGAAAGAAAATCATCTAAACCTTTATCTTTACTTCTTAGAAATATTTGGATTAAAACTACATGCCAAATACTAAATATTTTTAATCCATTTTTTACACTCAATGCAGCTAATCTATCAAAACCTTTTTTATTAAAATTATGACTATCTCTCAGATCTGCTTTTAAACTTTTTATCTCTTTAAGTATCTCATTTTCTTGTGTCTTAATATCTAAACTTTGAACTATAAGTTCTCTCAGAACATTAGAAATACTCTGTTGTTTTAGTGCTGCATATTTTCTTATTTGTTCATCTAATTCTTTATTTACTCTAATTGTATGTTGTACCATGTGATTACCTTTTGAGTCCTGTTTTTTTGCCTTATTTAGGCATTGTTATTGCTATTTGTATGCTTATATAATTACAAATTCAACTTTTGATTACGAAAATGACTCAATCAAAAGTACCTAAAAAATGAATATATAAATAAAAGTTGCCTACAAAATTACATATCGTTTTATCTTGCACTCTTTTTGAGTGTCTTCGCTTTGCTCTTCTTCTTTCTTAATAAAAAACAATAAAAAAATTCTTGAGCATTTACTTCTTATACCACTCTATCTTTTTGAAATATAAAAAAATCCTCATCAATAAATTTGGATAAGAGTGTAATGATTCTTCAATAATTACACTTTCACCTTTTGATAATTTTTTTCTCATTTCAGCTTTTATATAATCATCATTTTCTCTATTAAATAATAACCTTGTTTCATTATTCTCTTTAATAATTTGTTTATTAAAAGATCTTCTTTGTTCAATAATTTCCTGTTCTAATTCTGTTAATAAATATAATTTTTTATTCATTGTTTTACTTCCTTTTGTTCTTTAATATAATTTTGAATATCTTCTAATTCATTTAAAACTTTTTGTAAAGTCTCACCAATATCTGAAAAATTCATAGAAAAAGTAGCTAAGAAATCTGACATTTCATTTCTTTTTTCATATTTATCAATCTCAGTAATTGCACTTTCACCAATTTCAATTGAATATGTATTAAATATTTTTGAATATGTTCTAATTTTAGTTTGTATATCCATTATTTTAGTGAATACATCTATTTTCTCATTTTTTTCCATTTTAGATTCCTTTTTAATTTAATTGTTTTTATGATTTATGTTTTAAAATTAATCACGAGGTATTACTCGTATTTTTTTTCTCTTGAGATTTCTTTATCATATTTTGATATTCTGTAATTGATTGAAGATAGTTTTCTAATAACTCTTTATTTGGTTTTGTATAAAAGTAAGATGTATGTAAATAGTATTTTATTTTTTCATCTGAAATGATGAACTGTTTTGAAATATTTTTATCTTTTGATTCATAAGTTGCTAAGAAAATATTATTTGTAAATGTTAAATCTTTGAAGTATAAAATATTTTTTTGGTATAAATTTTCATTTTCATTTTGTTCTAATGATACAGTCAAAGTTTCAAGCATATCTTTTTGTTCTTTTTTTACAAGAGCTTCATAATATTTTTCTACACCATTAAATAAATTAGTAGAAATTGATTTAACTATTGATTTTTTATATGCATCTTTATTTTCTATTTCACCTTTATCAATTTTGTTTTGAACTTTTGAAGTATTCATAATATAAGTTGCAACTTTTTCTATATCTTCAACTGGAACAGTTGGATTTTCTATTGTAGAATTTAATTTATTACTTAGATTTTTTAATCTATTTGCTAAATTATCTTTTGATATATTTCCCTCAATAGTTAATCTTTGTAGTTCTTCAAGTTCAGCAGCTATATCTTCTTTTTCATTTTCATTTTCTTCATGTGTAATATCATTGAAGAACTTATCATGCTCTTTGAGATATTGTTCTTTTTTCCATTCTAAATCTAAAGTCATATAAACGATTTGTTTACCTTTTGGTCCAACTATTTCTCTTGTTAATAAACCTTTTTTTTCTAGTGATTTTTTTGCTTGTTTAATAGTATTAATTGAATATTTGATTTTTTTATTTATGAAATTTTCTTTTTCTTTTTCATTTAAAGATGAATATTTTTCATATGTTTTTGTATCTTCTTCAATTACATCATTACCACAAAAAAAAGCTATTGTTCTATTTGATGGAAAAGAGTTTGATTGTCTATCTTTTATATCTGCATAGGCTAATATTGCTCCAACTACTTTTAATTCTAAAAGAGTTAAGTATCTAAAGAACCAAGGTTCAATTTGTATAGGTCTAGTTTTTGGTTTAATAATTTTTAAGTTTTGTTTCATATTAAGCAATAACTTTTACTTTATCTTTATGAAGATACTCTACAACCTCAATTGGATCATAAACTATAATTTTTCTACCAGAATCATTCCCTCCAGATAATTGAATAAAAGGAAGTTTTCTTGCTCTTCTTTTTTCATCTATTTGTCGCTCTGATAGTCCTGTAAGTTTAGATAGAGTTTTTTTATCACAACTAATAGGTTTCATTCTATCTGCAAGCAAAAAAAACTCTAAAATTAAATTCATATGATTATCTGATTCGTTAGTTTTTTTCAGTTTTTCTATAAATTCTTTGGTTAAAGAACTTATAGAATTCCTAATTATAATTTCACTTATTAAATGTTCTGATAATCCTAAATCTCTAAGCATATTTTCTAAGCTTTGATTTGTAAAATTACCACTTATAGAGTATTTATCAAAAAGTTTCATTTCGCCTACTCCTTAATTTTTCGCTTCAACAATATTTTTTTCCATGTACTCAAGAATCCAGCTTCTTTTATAAATACATTCTCTTCCAATCTTTGTATATTTAATTTTTTTATTCATTCTCAAATTTCTAAGAGTTATTTGACTAATTGGTGGGAATCCATCAACACCTTTTTCTAAATCTTCACTTTTATAATATTTTTCTGATTCAAAATGATTCATTTATTTTTCCTTTTAATTATATTAGAGAAATATATTCTACAATATAGTAAATAATAGAACATGATAGAATAATAATTAACTTAAACTTAAATATAATTTAACTATAGTAATATTTACTAAGTTTTAGTAATATTTTCCTATAAGGTAAGTAATGGAAATTGGTTTTAAAAAGATAGTTTGTAATTTATTGGGAATTACCGTACGAAGTTATTCAAATTGGGCAAAAGAATTACGTCCAATAATAACATTTTTAGAAAAAGGCTATTTGAATAAAAATGAATTAAAAGAATTTTTAGATACAGGAAAAATCAAAAAACTTGATTTAATAAAAAACTATACATTTGAAGAATTGCAAGAAAAGTTAAATAATCAACAAAATAATTCTCATGATGATGACTATATTATTAAGAATCTTACATTTAAGTTCTTAATGTACAATAACAAAAAAGCTCTTATATCATTAAGAAAAATTCTTGATAATTTACCTAACTTTAATGTTAATAAAAATGATTTATTAAAAATCATGCAAGATTATCCAGTTAATTTTTTTAGTGTAGAAACTAAAAATAGTAAAAAAACTGCTATTTTTTTTATAGATAAACTATTAACAGATTATGAAGTTAAACTATTAATAAAATATAAAAAAGAAATTTTTGCTTCATTTTATGATATTGAAGACACAAAAGTAAATTAACTCTTTTTGTGTCTTTTATTCCATTCTTCCTCTAATTTCATTCTTTTTTCTTCTTCCTCTGTCCCTTTACTTGGAATCCATTCATGATTAGGATCAGGAATAAATGTTATACCAGAACCACCTATTGAAGCATTTGAAATGGAAGATATTAACCATCCACCAAATACTTTGGCTCTTGCAACATATTGCGGTCTTCCATCTCCTCTATTATCTAACTCTTCCCAAATTAAAGTTCCTGCATATTCTTTTGATGAAAATAATCCCATTTTTAGTTTCTCCTTTTAATTTCTCAAAAATATAAACTTATTCTATATTAAAAGATATAAAGAATATTTAAAAAAATTACTACTACTGTTTGTATTACTATTTTATTGTACTAAAGTATTGATACTATGTATTTGTAGGAAATATAATTTTTGGGAGAGCGATTCTATCACAGCTAAAAAGATAAGGTAGTATAAAATTTTTATACTGGGATGGTTTTTTTAATTATTTCAAGTGGTATAAGTTTTTTATACTAGGAAGTTTTTATTATTCTGTTTAGGTGGTATAAAATTTTTATACTAGTTATATTTTTTATATACTACCTTTTTTATATACAAATTTAATAAAATAAATTTTGTTAAAAAGACACCTAAGAAGACACCTATATATAAAATCAATTTGTCTTAATAATTTCATATCAATATAAATTACCTAAAATAGGCACTTAATCAATGGCGACCCCAGCATGATTCGAACATGCGTGTTCTGGAGGAAATCCAGACGTCCTTGGCCACTAGACGACAGGGTCATTTTTTGAAGAGTAAGATTATATTTTAGTTTGAATTTATTTTTGCTTAAAATTGATTATTATCGAACTATCTTTAATGTTTTTTTATATAGTTTTACTATACTTGAAGCTTTTGTTTCATAAAAACCTCTTTTATCTTCTACAATTATATCAGCTCCAATTGTTGCGAAATCTTTATTAAAACTTTCGGCTGTTTTATTTGCTGATGTTGAATATAAAATACCAAATTTATGAATAAAATCATAAAAATCAGAATCTTTATTTACAACTCGAAAGGACATTCCATTTGGATAAATAAATGTTGTTTTTTTGCTATTTCTTACTTTTTTTCTGAAGTTTTTTGGAACTCTTGTATGTTCATTTAAAGTCTTAAAAGAATCAACTGTATGAAGTATTTTTTTTGATGTTGGTCTTTGTTTGATAGTTGAGAGTTTCTCATCATTTAAAGATGAGAAACCAACCGTTGTATCTGTTTGAACCAGATAAACTAAAGAAGAATCCATAAATTTTTAATCGTTTAAGAATTCTTGGATTGATTTAGGAGTTGAAACATCATTTGTTTTTAAAACTTTGATTGCTTCAACAGCCGCATTTGCAGCGGCTACTGTTGTAAAATATGGAACATTCATTCTTAAAACTGATCTTCTAATATCTTTACCATCATCTTTTGATGACTCTTTTGCTTCACTTGTATTAATAGCCATTGAAATATCACCGTTAGTTAATAAATCAATAATATTAGGTCTTCCCTCACTAACTTTTAATACTTTCTCACACTCAACACCGGCTTCATTTATAATATTATAAGTTCCACCAGTTGCTACGATTGTAAAGCCATTTTCAGTTAAACCCTTTGCAATACTTGGAGCAAACTCTTTATCTAAATCACATAATGAAATAAATACTTTTCCTGCTTTTGGAAGGTCATTCTTTGCAGCAGTTTGTGATTTAGCAAATGCCATACCAAAGTTATCAGAAATCCCCATAACTTCACCTGTTGATTTCATTTCAGGGCTTAAAAGTAAATCTGCACCAGTTAATTTATTAAATGGGAAAACAGCTTCTTTAACTGCAACATGTCCTTTTAATTTTGGTTTTAAAACACCATTACTTTCTTGAACAATATTTTTATCATAAACCGCAAGGGCAGCTCTTAAAGTTTCACCCCACATAACTCTAGATGCAACTTTTGCAAGTGGCATACCCGTAGCTTTTGATACAAAAGGAACTGTTCTTGAAGCTCTTGGATTTACTTCGATTAGATAAATTTCACCTTTGTGAATTGCATATTGAGTATTCATTAAACCAACAACACCTAAACCTAAAGCCATCTCTTTTGTTTTTGTTTCAAGTTGTTTAATTAAATCATCAGAAATTGAAATTGGAGGTAATGAACAAGCTGAATCTCCTGAGTGAATCCCAGCTTCTTCGATATGTTGCATAATTCCACCGATATAAACTTCTTTTCCATCACAAATACAATCAACATCTAGTTCGATTGCTCTATCTAAGAATTTATCAATTAAAACAGGTGCATCATTTGAAACAGAAACTGCTTCATCCATATATTGTCTTAATTCATCTGTTGAATAAACAATTTTCATTCCTCTTCCACCAAGTACAAAAGATGGTCTTACAAGAACTGGATAACCGATTCTTTCTGCAATTTCAATAGCTTCTGTTACAACAACAGCTGTTCCATTTTCAGGTTGTAATAATCCTATATTTTCAACAAATGCTGAGAATTTTTTTCTATCTTCAGCTAAATCAATAACTTCTGCTGTTGTTCCTATGATTTTTGCCCCTGCTTTTGTTAAAGCATTTGCAAGTTTTAGTGGAGTTTGTCCACCAAAGTGTACGATAACACCATCTGGATTTTCTTTTTCAATAACACTTCTTACATGTTCAAAATCAATTGGTTCAAAGTACAAAACATCTGAAGTATCATAATCTGTTGATACAGTTTCAGGGTTGCAGTTATACATAATTGTTTTTATACCCATTTCATTTAAAGCAAATGATGCGTGTACACAACAATAATCAAACTCTATTCCTTGACCGATTCTATTTGGACCACCACCAATAATCATAACTTTTTTCTCAAGTGATTCTACTTTTGCTACTTTTGGAAGTTTTGTAATGTTTGTAGTTGAGTATAAATATGGAGTTAAGGCTTTAAACTCAGCAGAACAAGTATCAACTTCATTGTATTCAAAATCAACATCTAAAGCTTTTCTAGCCTGATATACATCTTCTTCTGTTTTACCAATCAAAGTTGCAATCATTTTATCGCTAAATCCATTAGTTTTGATTTTTCTCATAAAAGTTTCATCTGTTAAAATAGATTCATTTATTGATGTTTCTAAGTTAAATATTTCTCTAAATTTAGATAAAAACCATGGGTCAATTTTTGATAATTCAAATATATCTTCATTTGTAAGTCCTTTTCTCATTCCCTCAAGAACATATAAAAGTCTTTTATCATTTGGTCTTCTAATCTCTTTTTTAATGAAATCTAAATCACCATCAATTCTATCAAATCCTACAAGTCCAGTTTCAAGTGAACAAAGAGCTTTTTGAATAGATTCATTAAAAGTTCTTCCAATTGCCATTACTTCACCAACAGATTTCATAGAAGTTGTTAAAGTTGAGTCAGCTTTTGGAAATTTTTCAAAAGTAAATCTTGGAATTTTTGTAACGATATAGTCAATAACAGGTTCAAATGATGCAGTTGTTCCTGTAATATCATTTTGAATTTCATCAAGTGTAAATCCAACAGCAAGTAAAGTTGCTACTTTTGCAATTGGATAACCAGTTGCTTTTGATGCAAGTGCGGAACTTCTTGAAACCCTTGGATTCATTTCAATTACAATCATTCTTCCTGTATCTGGACAAATTGAGAATTGTACATTTGAACCACCTGTATCAACACCTATTTCTCTAAGAATTGCAAAAGATGCATTTCTCATATCTTGATATTCTTTATCTGTAAGTGTAAGCGCAGGTGCAATAGTTACAGAATCTCCTGTATGAACACCCATTGGGTCTAAGTTTTCGATTGAACATACGATAATACAGTTATCTTTATTATCTCTGATAACCTCCATTTCGTACTCTTTCCATCCAAGCATAGATTCCATAATTTCAATTTCATTAATTGGAGATGCTTCAATTCCTGATTCTGCAAGTTTTTTGAACTCTTCCATATTGTAAGCAACACCGCTCCCTCCACCTGCTAGGGTAAATGAAGCTCTTGAGATTACTGGAAAACCGATTTCTTTTGCAACTTTCATAGCTTCTTCGACAGTATAAGCGTTTGCACTTCTTGGTAAATCCATACCAATTTTTACCATTGCTTCATTAAAAAGATGTCTATCTTCACCTTTTTTAATAGCATCAGGATGAGCTCCAAGGAACGCAACACCATCTAGCATACCTTTGTCATACATTGAAGTTGCAACATTAAGTGCTGTTTGTCCACCCATTGTAGGTAATATAGCATCAATTTTTTCTTTTTCAATTATCTTCGCAACTACAGCTTCTGTAATTGGTTCAATGTAAGTTTTATCAGCAAATTCAGGATCAGTCATGATTGTTGCTGGATTAGAATTTATTAAAACAACTCTATACCCTAATTCTTTAAGCGTTTTTGTAGCTTGTGTACCAGAGTAATCAAACTCACATGCTTGACCAATAACGATTGGTCCAGAACCGATAAGTAAAATAGACTTTATATCTTCTCTTTTTGGCATAAAAATTCCCCATATATATTTTATAAAATTTGCTGAGTGTATCTAAAAAGTGCTTAAAATGAGGTAAAAACCTCAATCTTAAGCTGTTGGAAGATTGAACTTTTTAGTATTTAAAGTGCCATCATTATCAAAAGAGAGATAATATAAAACATCTTTTTTCACACTAAGACCTGCTAAATATCTCAAAGCTAAATTTGCTTGAAGTGAACCAATATGCATTACAATTGGACATGCAATTCCATTTGGTTTTCTATCATTTATTTGAAAAACTGCTTCATAAGAGGCTTTTTCAAAAAAACAAACTTGCCCATGAAACTCTTCAACACTACCATAAATCCAAGGTTGATTGTGTTTCATACAATATTCATTTATAGAAGCTCGTGTTGGAAGATTATCAGTTGCATCTATTATTAAATCAAAAGTTAAATCTTTTTTTGCAAACTCATCAAAACTTTGCGTAAAAGCATTTACTTTCACATAAGGACATCTTGATTCCATAAGCTCTTTTAAAACTTCTGCTTTGTATTTTCCATCATCACCAACTTTGAAACCTATTTGTCTATGGATATTATGAACTCCAACCGTATCAAAATCCACAAAAGTAAATTCCCCTATTCCAGAAGCTCCTAAAGCAATTCCTAAAGTACATCCAAGCCCACCACTTCCAATGATTGCTACTTTTTTATTTTGTAGAGAGTCTTGTGTTTCTTGACCCCAAAGTTTGATTTGTCTATTAAAATATTCATTGAATTCATTTTTCATTATTTATTCCTTACTATATTACATAAGATTATTATTTTTATACTATTTTGTAATAATATCAAATTAAAATTAAAATACTATGACCAAACTCAAGTATTAATAATCTATGTATTGTATAATACGAAAAAAGAAAATAATATAAGGCAACAAATGAAAAAAATCTCTATTTTTCTATCACTTTCTCTTTTAGCTTTAACTGCTAATTCCGCTTCAACTAATCCTCAAGATAATTATGAGAAATTGAAACTGTCTATTGAGAAAAAATATGAAAAACAAATTCCTAAACAATGGGGAGAAAAAGTAACTGGTGTTAAATCAAAGTTAAATACAAATAAAAAAGTAATTGCACTTACAATGAATGCTTGTGGAATAGATGGTGGAATGGGATATGACAATCACCTGATTGCATATTTAGAAAAAGAAAAAATTCCAGCAACTTTATTTGTAAATGGAACATGGATTGATAGAAATCCTGAAAATATGAAACATTTAGCTTCTAATCCACTTTTTGAAATAGGAAATCATGGATATTTACATAAACCAGCTTCTGTTGATGGTAAATCTGCTCAAGGAATAACGGGAACAGCAAATGTTTCTGAACTTTTTGATGAAATTGAATTAAATGCTAAAAAAATTGAGTTAATTACAAATAAAAAAACAAAATATTTCCGTTCAGCAACTGGATATTATGATGAAGTTGCTGTAAAGATTGCAAATAATTTAAAACATGAGGTTGTAGGTTTTTCTATTTTAGGAGATGAGGGAGCTACTTTAAGTGCTAAAAAAATTGAAGAAGCATTTATAGATGTAAAAGGTGGAGAAATTGCAGTAATTCAGTTTAATCATCCAGAATCACAAACTAGAGATGGAATTATAAGAGTTATTAAAAAACTTAAAGAACAAGGTTTTACCTTTGTTAAATTATCTGATTATCCTTTAAAATAATCAGATAAGACAAGTTATTTTTTATATTCTACTCTTTGTTAACAGTTGAAAAAATTAGTTTTGCTTCATCAAGAAGTTTTTGAGCATCTTCTAATTCTTTCACTCCTGTTTTATACACTTTAATTGAATCACTTAGAGTAATTTGTGGATTTGATAATTTTTCTAAAAGCTCTTTTGCTTTTATGATTTTTTCTTCAAAATTTATTTGTTCTAATTCTTTTGTATCTTGCATTTATTTATCCTTTAAAATTTCTCTTACATGATTTTCAAACTTCTCAACTTCAACCAAAAATGAATCATGTCCTGATTGGCTTTGTACTAATTTATAAGTAACTTTATCTTCTCGTCCAAGTTTAATCATAATATCTCTTATCTCTTCCATTTCTTGTGGGAAAAATAACATATCATCACTAAATGCAATTAAATGAAGATTTGCTTGAACTTTTTCAAATGAGTCTTCAAGTTTATCTTTATTTCGCCCTGCATCAAAAATATTCATTGTTTTACAAGTATATAAATATGAAAGTGGATCAAAAATATACGGAAAAGAATAAGAGTTGTATTCTAAATATTTTTCAACTTCAAATCTTCCAAATAATTCATATAATCCATCAGTTGATGAATATTCTCTTCCAAATCTATTATTGAAAAAATTAGGACTTAAATAACAAATTAACCCTGCCATTCTTCCAACTGCTAGACCCGTAAGTTCCAAAACTTTTTTATCATCTTTTTTATAATTTCCATTATTAAAAATTGGGTCATGTCTAATTGCTTCCATTCCTATTTTATTAAAAGCAATTGCCCAAGGTCTTGTGTATGCGGTTGTTGCTAAGGCTATAACTTCAGATGCAAAAGTTGGATGTTCTATTGCATAACAAAGTGCTTGCATTCCACCCATACTTCCACCAATTACAGCTTTTGCTTTTGTGATTCCTAATTTTTTGTATAACTTCATTTGAGCTTTTACAATATCAGAGATTGTTAAAACTGGAAATTTTAATCTGTACTCTTTTTTAGTAGAAGGGTCAATACTCATGGGATTCGTTGAACCATAAGAGCTTCCAAGATTATTTGAGCAAATAACAAAATATTTTGTTGTATCAATAGCTTTTCCATCACCTATGAATTTATCCCACCAACCAGCTTTTGCTTCATCAGCATATCGTCCAGCTGCGTGATGACTTCCAGAAAGTGCATGACAAATTACAATTACATTTGATTTATCTTCATTTAATTGCCCATAAGTTTCATAAATAATTTCAAAAGACTCTAAAAGTCGTCCACTTTCTAAGTATAAGTGTTCATTGAATTTTTCTACTTTTGTCTCTATTCTCAAACTATTTCCAATCTTTTTTTATTAAATTAAGGGCTCTATAATATCTAAACTATCATAAGAATAGGATTTATTAGACTATTTTATGCCTTGTATAAATCCTCTAATTGTACTTTCATAAGCTCTTGCCAAATTAAACTTGGTTGCCATATATCAAAAATAGATAAATCTATTTGCTCAAAAGGTGTATGCAAAATATATTTATGATAAACATACATAAAAGCACTAACTCTATAATTTTTTGCGCAGTGAATCCAAACTTTATTTGCGCCAAGAGATTGTAAAATATTTAAAAATAATTTTAAATCTGAGATTTTTGGATTTTCAAAATTTACAGGAATATGAATATAACTCATATTTAAATAACTCACTATTTTGTCTTCATTTACCAAAGCATTTGAAGTTGTGGCTACAGCTAAATTTATAACTACTTCAAAACCTTCATTTGCTATTAACTCTAACTCTTCAATTTTTGGTTGACCTGATGTTGAAATTAGCTCATTTATTTTTACATAATTTAAGATTTTGTTCATTTTTAGCTCCATTTTTTCTTATTTTATGATTATCTTTCTTATTCGTAAGTTAATTTAATTATAATTTGAAAATCAAAAATTAGAAGGGTTTTATAAATGACTATGTCAAAATCGCAAGATGCTATAAAAGCTTGTGAAATAGTAAGAGCTTTGCAAAAAAGATTTGTTGATAAATTAGATGACTTAAGTGCAAAATATGGCGAAAATAAAAAATTCCAAGAAGTTAATTGGTTACGAAATAATGGAGTTTATGGTGGAGGAAGTAGATTTGAGGCCAAAGATGAATTTTTATTTAATACAGCAAGTGTAAATGTCTCACAAGTTCATTATGATGAAGATTTAACAAAAAACTTGCAAAGTGCAACTGCAATTTCAACAATAATTCATCCAAAAAATCCAAATGTTCCATCAATTCACATACATATTAGTCTTACAAGTTTTAAAGATGGAAATTTTTATTGGCGAATTATGGCTGATTTAAATCCAAGTATAGAAAATATTGAAGATAAAAATAGTTTTGAAAAAAGTATAAAAAAAGTTTCAAAAGAAAATTTCGAAGAGGGAATAAAACAAGGAAATAAATATTTTTTTATACCAGCTTTAAATAAACATCGAGGGACTTTCCATTTTTATTTAGAAAACTACAAAAGTGAAAATAAAAATCAAGATTTTATATTTGCTCAAGATTTTGGAGAAATAGCCATAGATACTTATGTAGATATTATCTCAAATGCTTTTAAATCTAGAAAAAATTTTAGTGTTTCAGATATAAAGAAACAGCTAGATTATCATACTTTATATCTTTTTCAAGTTTTAACACTAGATAGAGGAACAACCTCTGGACTTTTAATTCATAATGAAAATGATGTAGGGATAATGGGATCACTTCCAAAATTTGTAAATAAAAAACTACTAATTTCTTGGATTCCAAACATGGAAGAAGTTCAAAAAATATTATTAGAAAATATTATTTCTAATATAGATGATAATGGAGTAATAAATACTCAAACAAAAGTAAAATTAGCTCAAGTTGTAAGAAATCACTATAAAAACAATCCAAATGCACTAAAATATCAAGCAAGTGGGACAGTTATTCCAAATACAGTAAATAATCACATAAAAGGAAATAAATATGAATAGTATAGAACAGTTAGAAAAATTATTAAAAACAGAAGTTTTAGTTCAAGTAAATGAAGAAATAGAAACAATTGAAAAATTGATTAAAAAACAAAAAAATAATGAAGATCTAAGAATCGAATTAAATTATATGCTTGATGTAAAAAAATATTATGATGAAGTAATAACGCATATTGAAGGAAAAATATTAAAAGAAGAAGATGCAGTTAAAATACTTCAAGATTTAGAAGATATGACTGATGACGAGGATGATATATAAGAATATTTTAGGGCTTTAAATAAAGATTTAAAGCCCTATTCTGATTGTTAAAAGATTTTAGTTCAATTGATATTGAACAATATAATCTCTCATTAAAGGTGGTGTATCAAAATAATTTTCGCTATCAGCTAAAATACTATTATTTTGATTACTATTTTCTTCATTTCCTTCTGAAATTTCTTCCAGTTCATCATTTTTTGATTCAAATCCAGTTGCTACAATAGTGATTTTTACTTCATCTTTTTCTAAAGTACTATCAGATGTAGTTCCAAAGATAATCTCAGCATTAGAATCCATTCTATCATTTATAGTTCCCATTACATCATTAATAGCAAATAATGAAACTTGTGGATGAATATTAAAGTGAATCAAAATACCTTTAGCGCCATTTAACGAAACTTTATCAAGTAATGGAGAATCAATAGCATCTTCTAAGGCTCTTTGCGCTGCATTTTCACCTTTTGCTCGACCTATTCCCATTAATGCCATACCTTTGTGTTGCATAATAGTTTTAACATCTGCAAAGTCTGTATTAATATCTGAATTACCTGGATTTAAGATAACTTCACTCATTCCATTTACAGCTTGATATAAAATATTATCAATGATTTTAAAGGCATCTTTCATCCCAACATTTTCATCAATAATTTCTAATAATCTATCATTTGGTACAATAATGATTGAATCACTTACTTTTTTAAGTTCTTCAAGTCCAAGATTTGCTAAACCTGCTCTTTTTTTACCTTCCCAAGTAAATGGTTTTGTAACAACTGAAACAGTTAATGCTCCAATCTCTTTTGCAGCTTTTGCAATAATAGCAGCAGCTCCAGTTCCAGTTCCACCACCAAGACCAGCAGCAATAAAAATAATATCAGCACCTTTTAAAGTAGCTTTAATCTCTTCATAACTCTCAACTGCTGAATCTCGTCCAACTTCTGGTTTCATACCAGCACCTAAACCTTTTGTAAGTTTAAGTCCTAGTTGTATTTTTTTTGGAGCTTTTGAAATATGTAAAACTTGTAAATCTGTATTAGCTGCAATTAAATCAATTTTATGAGAACCTTCATTTATCATGTGGTTAATCATATTACAACCACCACCACCTACTCCAATAACAGCAATTTTTGCTACATTATCAGATAAAACTTTGCTTGGCATATCCACTTTTATATCATCCACTCTAAATAAATTTTCCATTAAAACCACTCCGATACTTTATTCCAGAATTTTGACACACCTTTTTTCTTATCTCTTATTAGTGGTGTTAAAATTGTAGAGTTATCTTTTATTTGAATTTCTTCTTTTCTATTTTGCATAACTGGTTTTTCAGAAGTATTTTCAACAACTGAAATTTTTGGCTCCATCATTCTATCTTTTTTCAATGGCTTAACAAGTTTTTTACTTGAATCTAATTGGTAACTTTTATTAGCACCCAAAGAGTAAAATAATAATCCAACTATTGTAGCCATATTTGCTTCATCAAAACTCATAAAACCATTTTTTATATTTTTTGGATTTGAAACACTAATTGGAATACCTTCATAAATCTTTTCAGCAAGTTTTTTTATTCCATCAAGATAACTCATTCCACCTGTAATTACAATACCTGAACCTGTATTATCTAGATGACCACTCTTTTTTAGTTTATTTTTTACTAAAACTAAAACTTCTTCAACACGCGCGTGAATAATTGTTTGAATATAATCAAGAGCAACTTCAGAAATACTTTCCTCGTCACCAATTCTAGGGATTTTAACTTTTGTAACACCTAATTCATTATTTGGAGAGTAATTTCTTAAAAGTGAACCATATTCTAATTTTATTTTTTCAGCAGCAGTGGGAGGAGTGTGTAGCATAACAGATAAATCATTGGTTATATGATTAGAACCAACGGGAATAAAACCATTAAAGATAATAGAATTACCTTTAAAATAAACAAATTCAGTTGTTGTTGAACCTAAATTTATAACAACGGCACCAAACTTTTTTTGCTGATCATCTAATACAGCAAGAGCAGAAGCATAAGAATCTAAAACAAATTTAACAACTTCTATTCCTGATGTTTTTAAAGCTGATTTTATATTTGTTAAAGCAGTTCTTTTTGCAGTTACAATATAAACAGAAACTTCAAGCCTTGAACCATTCATATTTAAAGGATTATCAACTTCAACTGAATCATCAACTTTAAAAAATATTGGAACCACATGTACAACTTCATATTCAGGAACAATTGTTGCATTATATAAAGCCATTTGCATAACTTGATTTATTTCTGTTTCTGTAATAAGTCCATTTGGAACATTTACAGAACCTGAACTTCTAATACTTTTAGAATAACTTCCAGAAATAGATACAACTGTTGTATCTATAAGCTCTGTTGTTGTTCTTTTTGCTATTGAAACTGCATCTTTTATAGATTTTGATGCTTCTTCAATGTTTATTATAAGACCTTTATTAATTCCGCCACTTTTTTGAATACCTGTACCTAAAATATTTATATTATTTTCTAAATCATGTTTTGCAATAACTGCTGTAATATTAGATGAACCAATATCAATTGCTAAAAAAGTATTATTCAATTATTACTCCTTTTCTTTAATTGAAGATTGTATTTCAAAACTATTCTCTAATTTTTTCATTAAATTTGTCATTAACTCTTCCTCTTGAAGTTGTATCAAAGTTCCTTTTACTAATTCATCTTTTGCTTTATTGTAATTACTAAATTTTGAATCTTTTATTCTGAATAATACAATTTTATCTTCTAATTTAACTATTCCTTCTTTTGAAGTTACTGCAAATAATTCATTTAAAAATTTACCAGCTTCTTTTTGTTCTAAACCTACAATTTTATTTGCTGATTCTCTTGTAACATTTGAAATATCAACACCTTTAAAATCTTTTAATTGTGAAGTTGCAAGTTCATTAAGTTTTTTACTTTTCATAACTTTTTCATAATCTTTTGTAACTAAAGAAGATGCAAGTTCAAAACTTAAAGGTTGTGATATATTCTTTTTATTTAGTTTTACAATAAAATATTTATCTTTTTCAAAAAATGGTTTTACTATTTCACCCTCTTTTGATTCTAATATTTTTGCATTATTTTCATCAATAAAAGGTAATGTTGATTCTTTATAATTAACTCTATTTTCAAATTTATCTTCATCTTTTTTAATTTTTAAATATATTTTTAAAGCTTCTGTTTTAGTGAATTTTTCATCTAAATCTTTTACTATTTGATTTTTTGCTTCATCTATAGATTTAATTTTTCCATCTTCATGTTTATAATCAATTTTAAATTTTTCATAATGAGCTTTAATATCTTCATCTGTTGAATTCGCTGGTAGTAAAGGAATCTCTTTTATTTCTAAATCATAAGAAACTTCTGACATATAAGTGTTTTTATTCTCTTCCCAGTATTTTTTTAATTCATCTTCTTTAATATCAACTTTAATATCATTTGAATTTAAGATTTTAATTGAAATATCATCTTCAATAAAAAGTAACTTACTTAAATTTTCGATTTCTACACCACTTGGATTTAAATCAAAAAACATTTGAACTTTTTGTAATAATAAGTTTCTTTTCAAAGACTCTTCAAAATTCTTTGGAGTCATTCTATTTTGAGCTAAAATTTTCACATATGTTTCTTTATCAAATTTTCCATCTTTTAAGAAAGCATTATATTTTACTAACTCTTTTGCGATATCTTCATCTGTAATATCAAGTCCTAAAGAGTCAGCATATGATAAGATCAGATTTTTTTGTAAAACTTGTCTGTAAGCAACATCTTTTAATTTTAATTGTTCAGCTAATTCTTTACTAAACATAGCACCAAACATTTTAGAATATTGTTCATAAAGATTTGAATACTCTAAGTTGTATTCTTCAACTGATACTTCTCTATCGCCTACTACTGCTACAACTCCACCTTGTTTTCCATATTCATAAGAACCCCAACCAACAAAGCCAGCGCCGACAAATGCAATCGTACTAATCCAAATAGTAATCACTAGCCATCTTTTATGTCTTTGCATCCATGTTATCATAAAATATTATCCTCTTAAAAATTTTCTATATAATACAAAATAGTTGCTTTTATGTTCGTTAAACTATGATTATTTCTCTATCTTGAACTATTTTTTTGCTAAGTAAATCATTTATTACAGATTCTCTAATCGTTATTTCTAATTTTTTACAAGCGCTTTTAAAAGCTTCTTCTTCTCCAACAATAAAACACATACTTTTAGCTCTTGTAATTGCTGTGTATAAAAGTTTTGTATTATGCATAATATAATGGGAAAAACTCATTGGAATTAATGCATTTTCATACTCCATTCCTTGAGTTTTATGAATAGTTAAACAATATGCCAAACTAAGTAATGTATATACATTTTCAAAGTCATAAAACACTACCATATCGTCATTTGGATATAAAACTATACATTTTTCTTCTTCAAAATCAAGTTTAATAATAAGTCCTAATTGACCATTATAAACTCTTCTTTCTAAAAAATCTGATGAGCCACTTTTATACATACTCATAGTTTGAGCTTTCATATTCTCATTTTTTATATGAATTACTTTATCAGTTAATTTATATTCATAAACTTTTGAAACAAAAGCTTTTCCTTTTGAATGATTAAAAAGTTTTTGTAATTGAATATTTAGATTATCAACACCTAAAGTTCCAGCTTTCATAGGAGTAATTACTTGAAAAAGTATCAAAGCTTGAGAAATCTTCTTTTTCTTTATAAAATCATAATATTGCTCTATGTAACCAGCTGAAATATTTAAAATATTATTCAAAATATACTCGCTATTTTCACCTCTTAAATCTGCAAAATCATTCGATGAAATTGAGTTTTTTTGTGAATAATAGTTTGAAATAGAGACATCAATAAATTTAAAATCTTCGTACTCTTCTTTATAAGCTGGAACTTCACCTTTTCTAATATCATTTGCAATTACTGCAATTGCTTGATTTTCATTTTGTCTATAAATTTTTGTAAGTTTACAAATTGGTGCAAGTTCATATTTTATAGCATCGGCAAGTACATTTCCAGCTCCAATTGCTGGTAATTGACCATCATCTCCCACAATTATAAAAATCGTATCATCATCTATTTTTGAGACAATTTGATTAAAAGTAACAGAGTTTACCATTGAAGCTTCATCTAAAAGTATGGCTTTATAAGGGAAAAAATCTTTCTCTTTATGTTTCATTAGAAGTGATTGAATAGTTGAAGAGTTGTAACCTGTAGTATCAGAAATACGCTGTGAGGCAATTCCACTTAAAGCAATAGTCATAATATCATCATAAGACATTGTCTCTTCAAGAAGCTCTAATATTGCCCTACTTGAGGTTGATTTTCCAGTTCCTGCGTAACCTATTAAAAATAGAGTTTTATCTCCATTGTTTATTAGTTCAACTGCTTTTTTTTGCTCTGTACTTAATTCAAATCCTAAAGTTTCTTGTTTTTTTAGTAAATATTCATCAAAAGTAGCAATAATTTTTCTATTTTTTTCATCTTTTCTTCTTGTAAAAAACTCTAAAATTCGCTTTTCTGCATAATAAAGCATTGATAAGGCATATCTATTTTCACTTGTTACAAAAATATCTTCATCAACCAACATTTTTGAAATAGCTTGTTCGTATAAAAGTTCTTCATTAAAAAATCGTAAACTATCATCTAAAAGTTTGTATAAATGAAATTTTTCTATTGAAGAGTTCCCATTGTTATCACAATATTCTCTTAAAGTATAGTTTAAACAAGCCATAATTCTAAACTCAGATTTTGGGTCAATTCCCAAAGATTTAGCTATTTCATCAGCTCTTTTGAATCCAATTCCTTTTATGTTTATTAAGATATAGGGATTCTCTTTGATTTTTTCTATTAGGTTTTCAACTTCACCTAAACTTGAATATATTTTGGTAATAAGATTTGAAGTTACTCCAAATTTTGCTAAAAAGGAACCAAGTTCTCTTAAGTGTTGGAATTTTTGCCAAGAAGTAACTATCATTTGAAGTTTTTTCTCTTTGATTCCTTTGAAATCAAGAAGTTCCTGAGGTCGATTGTTTAAAATATCAATTAACTCTTCTTCCTCATATTTTTCAAGTAGTTCATGGGCAAATTTTTTACCAACACCTTTTACTATTTTTGTAAGAAAAAAGAAAATTTCTGCTTCTTTTAGCTGTAAAGTATCAAATTCAAATTGAACTCCATATTTTTTATGGGTAATCCAATTTCCTTTTAAAATAACCTCTTCACCAACGATTTTTTCAATATCTGTATCAAAATATGCACCACAAATTTTTTGATTATTTTCTAAGACTGCGATTATGTATTTTGTCTCTTCATTTTTGTATAAAACTTTTTTTATAACTCCTGATAATTTAAAGCTTTTATACTCTTCTTGACTCATTAATATCCATCATTGAATTTTTGGTTTTTGTGTTTATCTTTTTTATAATTAGTACTATTTTTCTCTTTTTGAATAAGATTTGCATCTTTTAATAAAGTTGCTCTTTCCTCTTCAAAAGATTTAGAATGCTCTTTTAAATAAAACATTGTTTTATTTATAAAAACTTTTATTCCCTCATAATATTCAGAATATAACTCTATCTCTGTTGTTTTTATCATCTCTTCATAGTTTTTTTTAGTTCTTTGTTTGAATAAATCTTTATCAAAATTATCAAGTTTTAATAAAGAAATAGTTCTTGTAAAGAATTTTTCTAAAACCCTTATATATTTGATTCTTTGCTGTTTTTCATTTACTTCGTAAATCATTTAAGTAGTTCTTCTAGATTTTCAATAGGTCTTGCAATCACAGCAATATCACCTTTTATAATAATTGGTCGCTCAATTAAAATTGGATGTTCAAGCATAATTTCTATTAATTTATCTTCGTCATCAATTTGTTTTAAATTTAACTCTTTGTATATATCTTCACTTGTTCTTAAAATCTGTGATGCTTTCATATTTAGTTTTTTTAAAACAGCTTTTATCTGCTCTTTGGTAGGAGTATTTTCCAAATATTTAACTATATTTGCATTTATACCTTTTGCTTCTATTACTTCCATAGCATTTCTTGATTTTGAACATTGTGGGTTGTGCCAAATTTCTATATTTTGCATAAATAAACCTTATATAATGTATTGTTGATTTATTATATCTAAAACTTTTTTATAGGAAATAAAACATTACAAAATGTCATATTTTATTTATACTATTAAATCTTCCCAATTATCTTTAATATAATCAGCAACTCTAAAAGAGTTCGAATAAATCGTCCAAGTAAAAGGAACACTTCCACCTGTTGGCATAAAACTGCCATCTGTTATAAATAAATTTGAAACTTCATGAGCTTGACAATATTTATTTAATACAGAAGTTTTAGCATCATCTCCGAATCTGCAACCACCTGCTTGTAAGTTTGAAGATGGAAGTGCTGATATATCTGAAACTATATTTTTACCACCCATTTTTTCAAATAATTTTATTACTTTTTCTTCCAAAAATTTTGAAGCCTTCATATCTTGTGGATGAGTTCCAATTCTAATATTTGCAACTGGAATTCCATATTTATCTTTATATTTTTCATCAACACTTATAAATGAATCATTATTTGGAGTCCAATCAACAAAAATTTCCATATTTAAAGTTCTAGATTTTGTAAAAGTTTCAAAAATTTTATTTTGTAACTCTTCACCAATTAAAAGTTCGTCTTCATTCCATCTTAAAATTGAAGCTCTTCTTATTGGATTTGCATGTTCAAAAAGTATATCAATAGTTCCTGTTTTAAACTCTTTTGTAAAATACCAATCCATTAAAGACCTATTTACAAAAAGTCCAGATTCTTGTAAATCTTTTAAATTCATATTGCTTTCATCAAAAGTTGCACTTACGATTCCACCACTACTTGAAAGGAAATTTTTGCCAACATTTAGACTATTATTTGCAACACCATTTGGAAAATTTTCATCTTTTGAGTTTAATAAAAGTCTTGAAGTCTCAACAGCTTGAGCTGCAAGAACAAAAAGTTTTGCTTTTATTTCTTTTTTTGTACCCTCTTTTGTCAAATATGTTGCACTTTTTATTTTTTTATTTTTTGAAGTATTTAATTTAACTACAAAGGCATTTGCAATTATTGTTACATTATTTGTAAGAAGTGCATTTTTTATTAAACTAGCCCTTGAACTTCCCTTTGCTCCACTTGAACAAGCATATGAACCACAATAATTTGAGTAATAACAAGGATTTCTATGATCTTTTTGTTTTGAAATTATTGCTCTTGGAGTTTTTATAGATTTAAAACCTAATTCTTTACAAGATTTATCTATTAAATCCACTATTTTATTTTCTGCTAATGCAGAATATGGAAACTCTTTTGTACTTCGTGGTTCTAAAAATTCGTATTCTTGAACTTCTCCAGAAACTCCCACAAGCTCTTCAACTTTTGTATAATATGGTTCTAACTCTTCATAACTTATAACCCAATCAACAATATTTGTATTTTTTGCAACTCCATAAATCGAAGCTAATTTAAAGTCATTTGGTTTAAGCCTATGAAAATATCCACTCATAAAGTTTGAAGAACCACCTAAAAGTGAGCCATTCCAAAAGTTCCAACCAGTTTCATAAGTGGGAAATTTTTGCCAAGAATCATCTATAAACTCTTCAATCGTATGATATTCATCTTTTAAATTTGGAGTATAAATAGCTTTTCTCACAACTAATTCATCCTTTGAGAAATCCTTTTCATTGTAAATATCACCTTTTTCTAAAACACAAACTTTTAAACCTTTTTTACTTAATTCATAAATAATAGGACCAGCTCCAGCTCCACTTCCAATAACACAAACATCATAAGTCATATTTTTTGTCCATAAGTCTTTAAAGGCTGAGGAATTCCAACTGCATGATTTATACTTTTCCATGCTATTTGATTAAAATTTCCACCATAAATTGGGTCACTTAACATTGCTTCAATCCCATAATATGTAAGTTTTGAAACCCAAGATTTTGCATAAGTACTGGTTTTAATAATCTCAAAAATAAGTTCTTTTTTCTTATTTTGATTTAAAGTTAAAAATTCTGAAAAACTTTTATTAAAATCTTTTGTTCCATCAAGAATTAAAACTTTATCTTCATTTTCAAAGGTTTTATGAGAAATATTTTTTATCAAATATTCTAAAGCTTTAAACTCTTTAGCACTTGGCATTGTGGTAGTTTTTGGAAAAATAATATTAAAAATCTCATCCAAAATTAATAGAGTTTTTTGTGGAATTGTTCTAGCAACTGTAATATTTGTTGAAAACAAAATCGCACCAATTGTTGTAAATTTTATAAAGTTTCTTCTTTTCATAAAAAAAGTATAACCAAAAAAGTGTGTAGAAAATATTTAGATATGTTATACTTTTGTATGTTAGTATCAAATAATCCACTATTAAATATACTTTTACCAAATGATAATAAGGTTTTAAAAGAAGTCTTAAAAGAAGCAGATTCAAAAACATTAGAACAATTAGTTAAAAATAATACAGGCTCTGTAAATGATGTTTTAAAAGAATTATTTGATGGTTTAAAAAATGGTACAAAATCGAATAATACAATAGAAAACATGCTTAAAAACTCAAGTGTTTTTAAAGATTTAGGTTCTGTTTCAAACAATTTATCTTCACTTCTTGAAAATATTTCACAAGATGAAAGTTTGCAAAAATTCAAACCTTTACTTGAAAACTTTTTAAAAAATATAAAAGATATGGATGCAAATACACTAAAAGAACAAGTGAAAAATTCAGGTATTTTTTTGGAATCTAAACTGACAACCCCTACAAATACAAAATTAGAAAATGTGTTAACTCAAATACAAAATTTAGTAAAAGATATTAATACACCACAAGCAAAACAGGTGAATGAATTAGTTAATAAACTTTTACAAAGCCCACAAAATCAAACAGCAAATACAAATGTAGAATTCACAACTAATTTGAAATCATTAACAACAGCTTTACAAAATTTAAATTCTTCTTTAACTCCTACTCAAACACAAAATTTGTCAAATCTCACAAATGAGTTAAAAACTATTGTAAATAATGGAACTTTAGTTGAATCAAAAATAGAAAATAGTATTCCTTTGGATAAAAGTGTTCAAACTCCTACTCAAAATTTAAAAGAAAATTTAAGTAGTTTACAAAATCTTCAATCAAAAGAAATATTAAATATTCAAACAAAAGATTTATTAGTTCAAATAAAAAATGATATTTTACAAAATCCTACTTTGCAAAATAAAAATATTTTACCAATGATTGATAATCTTTTAAAAATGCCTGATCTATTTTCAAAAGGTGAAAATTTGCAAAATTTAATGTCAACAAATAATTTAAGTACTTTTTCAAATAATTTCACATCAAATTTAACTCCACTTTTAAATACATTAAAAGAAAATTTAGAAACACTAAATCCAGCTAATTCAAATCTACAAAATCATTTAACAAAATTAGTAGATAAAGTTGAACATTTAATCCAAGATATAATAGATAATCCAAAAGGTGAAGCAAAAATAACTGAAGATGTAAAAACAGTTTTACTTAAAATGCAAGAAGAATTGAGTTCAAAAACTGACCCAAAATCACAAGAATTAGCAAAACAAGTTGATAAATTATTAACTCAAATTGATTATCAACAACTTCTAACACTTAGTTCAAACTCAAATAGTGTTTATCTTCCTTTTCTTTGGGATATGCTTGAAGATGGAAATATTTCTATGAAAAAAGCTGATGAAGATAAGTTTTATTGTCAAATAAATCTTACTTTAAAAGATTTCGGAAAAGTTGATTTAATGTTGGCTTTATATGATAAAAATAAACTTGATTTAACTGTTTATGCTCAAAGAGAGCATTTTAAAACAGCTTTAAGAGATAATATGCAACAACTAAAAATTGCTTTAAATAATGTTAATTTAATTCCTGTAAATATAAAACTTTTAGATTTAAAAGATGAAAAAGAATCAAAAGATAAACCTGTTCAAACTTATATAAATAATGGTTACAATCAAAATTCAAATCTTAGTTCTGGTATAGATATAAGGGCATAAAATGCAAGAAAATATAAATAAAAATATTGTTCAAAAAGCTGTTGCATTAAAATATGATATAGACAAAGATAATGCTCCCAAAATAACAGCAAAAGGAAAAGGTGAAACAGCCTCAAATATTATTAAAATCGCAAAAGAAAATAATATTCCAATCAAAAAAGATGAAGATTTAATCGAGCTTTTATCTCAAATTGACATAGACAAAGAGATTCCAGATTCTATGTATAAAGCCGTTGCTGAAATATTTTCTTTTATTTATGATTTATCAAAGAAAAAACCTTAAATTGACTTTGATATTGCTATAAGATTTTTTATACTATAATCCTAAATAATCAAAAATAAAGCATCAAATTTATATGACAAAAAGCAATTTACATAATCCAATTTTCCTATTTATCGTACTAGCTCTAGCCGTAATGGTTAATACAATTTCTTCTATACATTTTTTGTTAGTTATGTTTGCAGGTATTTTATTTACAATTTTTTATAGATGTCTTAAAGAAAGATATTTATATTCATTGGCTTTTGTTGTAATTGCATTTTTATTTATTGAAATAAATACGGGCTTAAAACCTTTTACATTAAGTTTATTATCACTTTTTTTATATATATTTATTTTACCAAAAGACGAAAATTACTCTTATGACAACTTATCTAGTAGTTATATTTATATACTAATTTTTTATATTGGTTTATTAATTATTTGGTCTGTAATTTTTGGACTAAATGAAACCATGATAATTACAATATTTGCAAATATACTTATTGATTTAATATTTTTTGGAGTATTTCTTTGAACATAAGACTAACACTTATATTTTTAATAATCTTAGGTATTTTTATAACTTTACTATCAAGAGTCTATTTTTTAACTATTAAATCAAACACTTATTATGAAGAGTTATCAAAAAATAATTACATAAAAAGAGTTGATAAAATACCTATTCGTGGGATGATTGAAGATAGAAATGGTGAAAAATTAGCGATTAACGAAATGGGATTTGCAGTTTTAGTAAGACCTCATTTAAGTTCTTATAAAAATAAAGAAAAATTAGAACAAATAATTGATTCAATAATAAAACATTTTCCCCAATACGAAAGAGATAAATTAATAAGAGAATATAAAAGAGCTGATTCTGCATACAATCATGAATTTATAAAAGTTATTGATTATATTTCTTATCAAGAATTTTTCCCAAAATATACAATCTTATCTTCTAAAGAAGATGTTAAAGTTGAATCAACAACAAAAAGAGCTTATCCTCAAAAAGAAATAGCTTCTCATATTATAGGTTATGTGGGAAAAGCTTCAAAACTTGATATTTTAAATAATGCATTATCTTCATATAATGGAATCATTGGGAAAAATGGTTTAGAAAAATTTTATAACACAAAACTTCAAGGGGAAATGGGTTATAAAGATGTAAAAGTAAATGCTTTAAATAAAGAAATAGAAGTTTTAAATGAAAAAGCAGCTTCAATAGACAACAATATTCAAATATCTTTAGATATAAATCTACAAAAGTATATTCAAGAAATTTTTACAGGTAAAAGTGGAGCTGTTGTTGTTATGGATGTAAATAATGGAGAATTATTAGCCTCTGCATCTTTTCCTGAGTTTGATAATAATATTTTTGCAAGAGGTATTTCTGTAAAAGAATGGAATGAAATGAGAAATGATTTTAACCATCCATTTACAAATAAAATTATAAATGGTTTATATCCTCCTGGTTCTGTAATTAAAATGGGTGTTGCTTTATCATTTTTAGATAATGGAATAGGTGATAATTTTAATGTTAATTGTTCTGGTTCTTTAACTATTGGAAATAGAAATTTTAGATGTTGGAAATCAACTGGTCATGGAAGTGTAAATTTTAGAAAAGCAATAGCTGAAAGTTGTGATGACTTTTTCTATAAAGGAAGTTTAAAAATAGGAATAAATAAAATTTCTCATACTTTGGATAAATTAGGATTTGGAGAACAAACAGGGATTGATCAAATTAATGAATTTTCAGGAGTAAATCCAAATAAAGAGTGGAAAGAAAAAAGATATAAAGAACCTTGGTATGTGGGAGAAACTGTAATTACTTCAATTGGACAAGGAAATATGTTAGTAACTCCGCTTCAAATTGCGAGATATACAAGTTATATAGCAACAGGGAAATTACCAAAACCACACTTTTATAAAGCAAATTATGAAGAACCAAAAGATATTGGAATTCCTACAAAATATTTAGATGTTATTAGAAAAGGAATGTATGATGTTTCTTATGCACAAAAAGGAACAGCCAGTAGACATATAAATTCTAAAATTACAATAGCATCAAAAACAGGAACTGCACAAGTTGTTTCTATTCCTCAATCTGAAAAAGTAAGAATGAAAGAGAGTGAACTACAATATTATGAAAGATCTCACGCTTGGATTACAACTTATGGACCATTTGAAAATCCTCAATATGCTGTAACAGTAATTGAAGAACATGGTGGACACGGTGGAGAAGCTGCAGGAGATATTACTAGTAAAATCTATGATAAACTACTAGAACTAGGTTACATCAAACAAAAAGAATAGATGATTTTTGGATATATCATTTTAATCATTTTTTAGATATTATATTTTATTTTAATAGGATTTTTTTTGAAATTTATACTTACACTTTTACTATTTTCTATTTTTGCTTTTGCAGCAGATTCTGCTCCTATGATTAACCTTTCTGTTTCAGGAGTTACTGAACCTGCACAATTTGTAAAAACAATAAATATAGCAGTTATTTTAACTTTAATGGCTTTAGCGCCTACTTTGTTATTAATGGTTACTTCTTTTACTAGAATTATTATTGTATTTTCTCTTTTAAGACAAGCAATGGGTTTACAACAAACTCCTCCAACTCAAATTGTAGTGTCATTATCACTTATTTTAACAATATTTATTATGGAACCTTATGGTAAAAAATCATGGGAAGAAGGTATAAAACCTTATATGGATGAAAAGATTGGTTATGAAATTGCTATTGAAAAAGGATTAAAACCTTTTAAAGAGTTTATGATAAAAAATACTAGAGAAGCTGATTTAGCCCTATTTTATAGAATAAAAAAAGAACCAAATCCTAAAAATATAGATGATGTTCCTATAACACTTTTAATGCCATCATTTATTGTTAGTGAACTTAGAACTGCTTTTGAAATAGGGTTTCTAATATTTTTACCATTTTTAGTAATTGATATTATTGTTGCTTCTATTTTGATGAGTTTGGGAATGATGATGTTACCTCCTGTTATGATTTCCTTACCCATTAAGATTATCTTTTTTATTATAATTGACGGCTGGCAGTTAATTATTGGGAATCTCGCACAATCCTTCAAATAACTTAGAATTATAATTAAAATAAATGAAAGCTATATAACTTTTTTTTATAATATTTTATCAGAAATACCCATTTTTTAGTGTATAATTAAAACTATTAAATAAAAATAGGATTTCTATATGCATAAGATTTATTTATCATTATTAGTGACTTCTTTAACTTTTGCGCAAAGTGTGAACTTTGAAGAAGTTCTAAGCTTAAGCCTACAAAACAATAAAGATTTACAACAACAAAAATTAAATACTCAATTATCAAATCTAGATATAAAAACTATTGATTCTATTAATTATGGAAAACTTTCTATTACTGAAGAATTAAGTAGAACAAACCATTCTGGATATGTTTTTAATTCAAAATTATCATCAAGAGAAGCAAGTTTTAGAGATTTTGGTTTTTCAGAAGTAGGTAATATGAGTAACTTTGATATTCAACCAAAAGATTTAAACTATCCAGATGCTAGAAATAATTACAACACAAAACTTATTTATGAAGTTCCTTTATTTACAGGATTTAAACTTTCAAATCAAAAAGATATTTTAAAACTTCAAGAAAAAGCTAATGAAATAAAATATAACCTTGATAAAAAAGAGTTGAGTTTTGAAGTTCTAAAAGCTTATAATAATGCTGTTGTTGCAAAAGATTTTAGACAAGCATTACAAAAAGCAAAAGTTGCAATAAATCAAATCTCAAAATCAGCAGATGCTTTTCATAAAGAAGGTTTAATTACAAAAATAGATGTTAATGAAGCCAAAGTTTATGAATTAAATATAAATTCTCAACTAATTGAAGCTTCTAATAATTTTGAATTAGCACTTGCTTATTTAAGGTTTTTATCATCTGATGATTCAATCAATGATGTTCAAACTCTAGAAAATATAACTTTTGACATACCAGAAGAAAACCTACTTTATAATCAAGCTTTAGAAAATAGAGATGAAGTTAAAATGCAAAATATTCAAGTAAGTGCCACCAAAAAAAATATAGAAATAGCAAATTCAGCATATTATCCATCTATTTATTCCCATTTAGAATATGGTTTTAATGATGATAAATTAACTTTAGATGATAAAAAAGATTATTATATGGCACTTATTGGGATTAATCTTACTTTATTTGACAATACAAGAGATATTGAAAAACAAAAAAGTAAAATCGAATATGCAAAAGCTTCATTAAATAATGAAAAACTAAAAGACGCTATAAAACTTGAGCTTCAAAAAACTATTTTAAATCTTCAAACTAAAGAAAAAATCTTAATTGAAAAAATAGAAGCTAAAAATTTAGCAGCTGATGTACTTGAACAATCAAAACTTTTATATCAAAATCATTTGATTTCTATGACAACCCTACTTCAGCAAGAAGCAAATTTTAGAAAAAATGAAGCCTTACTTATTCAAGCTAGATATGAAAAATCTTTAGCCTTTGCAAAAATAAATCTTGCTTTAGGAAAAAATATAAAAGAGGAAAAAAACTAATGATAAAAATACTTTTAACAACTACATTTTTTTGTTTAAATTTACTTGCAACGCAAATAGAACTATCAGGAACTGTGATTTCAGATAATGAAAAAATAATTACTAGCAGAAATATGGGTTACATAAAAGAAGTTTATGTAAGTGAAGGGTCTAGCGTAAAAAAAGGTGATATTTTATATGAAATCGACTCTTCAAATATAGATTCGAATAAAAAAGAGATTCTTTTAAATCTTGAAATTCTACAAAATCAAACAAAAAATATAGAATTAAATCTAGGAAGATACAAAAGATTGCAAGCTCAAGATTTGGTTTCAAAATATGAAGTTGAACAACTAGAATTAAATTTATTAAATAGTAAAAATATGGTAAATATTGCAAATACTAAATTAAAAGAGATAAATTTACAATATGATTATTTAAAAATAAAAGCTCCAAATAATGGATTAATTATAAAAAAATCAATTAAAGTAGGAGAAATGGCAATGCCTAGTATTCCAGCTTTAATTTTAACTGATTTATCAAGCCTTTTAATAAAAACTGATATTTCAGAATCAAACTTAAATGATATAAAAATAGGACAAAAAGTAAACATAGAAATATCTTCACAAAACTTCAAAACTGAAGGGAAAATAGAAGCAATAATTCCAAATACAAATGCCTTAACTCACGCTTTTGTCTTAAAAATCTCTTTTGATAAAAAAGATTTTAATATTTATCCAGGAATGTACTCAAAAGTTTTTCTTGATTTAGATATTAAAAACTAGGAATAAAAAAAATGAATAAAGAATTAAATATTGCAGGAAAATTATCACTATTATTTATAAATCATCCACTAACTTTTATATTTGGTGTATTTATTCTAATTTTAGGATACATCTCACTTCTTGTAATGCCAAGAGAAGAAAACCCACAAATAAAAGTAAGTGGAGGTGTTGTAATCGTGGCACTTCCAGGAGCACTCCCAAGTGAAATACAAAAAGTAATTATTGAACCTCTTGAAAAAAAAATAAAAGAGATTAAAGGTATTGAAAATATTTATTCATTTGCAAAAGATTCAGTTGCTATTGTTCAAGTTCAATATTTTATAGGTGAAGATAAAGAAAAATCTAATCTAAAACTTTATGACCAAGTTATGAGAAATATGGATTTAATGCCTCATGGTGCATTACAACCAATGATAAAAACTATGGATATTGATACAGATATTCCAATTGCTACAATTGCTTTTTATTCACAAAAAGAACAAAAAAAAGATTTAGTTCCACAAAGTCAACTTTTTAATGAAGTAAGTAAAATCACCAAAGAGATTAATAAAATAAAAGATGTTGCTTTGGTTGATCTAAAAGGTGAAAAAAAAGAACAGTTTAATATATTAGTTGATGCAAATAAGCTTTCATCTTATAACTTATCTTTAGGTCAAGTTATGAAACAAATTCAAGCACTTTCATATAAAACTCCAAATATTACAACAAATACACAAAGTTCTGAGATTGTTATTTTTGGAATAAAAGAAGCAATAGAAAACGAAAAAGATTTAGAAAATCTTATAATCTCTTATAATTTTCAAACTCCTATTTATTTAAAAGATATTGCACTTGTTGAAAAATCTTATGATATTCAAAATAAAAAAGAAGCTTTTATTTATTTAAGAGATGAGACGGATGATTTTGAAGAATTTAATCAAATAACTCTTAGTGCATCAAAACTAAAAGGTGCAAATTCTGTAACAATTAATGAAGAAATTTTTGCATATATGAACTCTATAAAAGAAGAACTCTTAGCAAAAAATATAAAATATACTATTACAAGAGATGATGGTTATATGGCAAATAATGCAGTAAATAAATTGGTTTTAGACCTTTTAATATCTATTATAATTATTGCAATTTTACTTATTTTTACTTTAGGATTAAAAGAAGCAATGATTGTATCTTTGATGGTTCCTATGATTTTATCTCTTACATTATTTATAGGATTTATTCTAGGAGAAACAATCAATAGAATCACTTTATTTGCACTCATCGTTTCTTTAGGAATGTTAGTTGATGCTGCTATTATTGTAATTGAAAATATTCATAGACATAAAAAAGAATCCCCTCACATGGATATAGTGCCCTTAGCAATAAATGCAACAAATGAAATAGGAAACGCTACCAATATTGCAACAATTGCAATTATCATGACATTTATCCCTATGTTTTTTGTTGGAGGAATGATGGGACAATTTATGCACCCTCTTCCTGTTTTTGTACCTATTTCTTTGGCAATGTCATTATTTGTAGCATACGCGTTTACTCCGTATTTAGTTAAAAAAATTTTATAGGATTTTGAATGAAATTAGAAAAATTTATATTTGATATTTTAGAAAGTCCAAAAAAATCTTTTTTGGTTTATTTTATTGCTTTTATTTTATTTGTTTTAAGTATTATGACCTTTCCCACACAAATTATTAAAGCAAAAATGCTTCCAAGCAAAAACTCTGATACTTTCTCTATTTATGTGGATTTAAAAGATGGTTCTAGTACTTATCAAACAAAAGAAGTAACCCAATGTATAGTTAAAAATCTTCAAAAAGAACAAAATATTATTAATATTTCTACTTTTATAAAAGAAGGTCAACCTCTTGATTTTGCTGCTCTTGTAAAACAAAGTGCTTTAAAAGACAAAGAATCTCAAGCAGAAATCATTGTAAATATAAAAAAACAAAAAGAAAGAACAATCACTAGTTACAATTTAGTTAGTCAATTACGAAACAAAGTACAAACAAACTGCTCTTTATATGAAGCAAATATCAAGTTTATTGAACTTCCAGCAGGTCCTCCTGTTCTTGCATCTATTGTAACTGAGATTTATGGTGGAAATAATTTTGAAAGTAGAAAAGATTTTGCACTAAAAATTGCAACTATTCTTAAAAATCAAACAACCTTAGTTGATATTGATGTACTTGCCGATAAAGATTTTATTATGTACGAATTAGAACTAGATAATAGTAAAGCAATTATTAGTTTAGTAGATTTAGAACAATTAAAAAACACTCTATTTTTAGCCTTTGAAGGTATGAATATTGCTGTTGTAAATGATAAAAATGCCCAAAGTCAAATACCAATATTTTTAAGACTAAATGATTCAAGAATTCTTAAAAATTCTTCAAAAGAAGAGTTAAAAATAAAACTTCAAAATCTAAAAATAATAAATAATCAAGGAAATATGATAAATATTTCTGAATTTGTAAAAATTAAAGAAATAATAAAAGAACCAACAATTACTTCAAAAAATTTAAATTTATTAATAAATGTAATAGCAGAAACTTCTAAAGATAGCCAAATCTACCCTCTTCTAAATGCAAGAAATGAAATGTTAAATACATTAAATAATAACTTTGAAATAACAAAAACAAATATGTTAAATCTCTCTTTTGTAGATAAAAAAACAAAAGAAAAATTTGATTTAATATTTGATGGAGAATTAAAAGTAACGATTGATACCTTCATAGATTTAGGTGGAGCTTTTATAATTGCACTTGTTTTAATCTTCTTTTTAATGGTTATATATTATAAAAATTTTGCAATATCAGGAGGAATAGTTCTTTCTAGTTTTATATCAATTATTGGTGTAATATTTGCTCATGTAATTATGGATTTAATTACAGCTGATACTTTTTATTTAACAGCAACTTCACTCATAGGATTTATTGGACTTATTGGAATAAACTCAAGAAATTCAACTTTGATTATAGATTTTTCAAAACAACTTGTAATAGAAAAAAATCTTAGTATCAATGAAGCAATTGCAAAAGCCACAGCAACTCGTTCTAAGCCAATAATTCTTACGGTTCTAACCATGGTATTCGCAAGTGCATTAATTGCAAATGACGCAGTATTTGGAGGTCTAGGAGTTGCACTAATTGGTGGAACTTTAATCTCTTATGTGGTTTCTATGTTTTTTGTGCCAGTTATCATCAAAAACCAGTTAAAAAAGATTTTATAATCTTTTTTAATTGTGCAATTGCATCTGTTTTATAGTCTCTTCATCTATTTTTGAATCTCTATTCTTTAGTTTTTCTATCAATCTATTTTTTTTCTCTTCATTTAAATTTTGTCCTACTTTTATTTTACAACTAATATTTTCAGGTTTTAACTCAAAAATAGCTGTTTTATCTAACATTTTTGTATACATAGCTTTTTCATAAGCAATTTCTTCAAAACTATCTTCACTTTGAAATTTTTTCATCAAAGCATTTAAAACTTTTGCTTTAATATTTCCATCTTCAATAAAACTAATTGTTCCCTCAAATAACACTGAAGCAAAAAATTGAGTTGCAGGACAAGCAGCCATTGTATCACTAAAAAATGAAGGAATAAAAGAATAAGGTTTTACCACTAAAAAAGAAGCATTTGGATTTGATTTTATAGCTTCAATTTTTCGTCCCTCTTTTGCACCATGAAAAAAGATTGAGTTTTCAAAGAATACAAAATTTAATGCAATAACATAAGGTTTTCCTTCACTAATCAAACTTAAACTTCCATATTCACAAGCTTCTAATACTTCATTTATACTATTTTCATCTTTTACATCAAATTCAGCTCTTCTCACTTTTATTTTCCTTATGTAGTTTGATATGATTCTAAAATCTCTATTTTCATAACAGCTCTTGCCCATTCAAACTTAGCTTTTAAATCTTCATACTCTTTTGTGTCACTTGAAATCAAAGCATTACCTATTATCTTAACTCCCATTCCCATTCCATGAAGTCCCATAAGCTCCTTAGTTCCAATAACAACAATAACCCTATTATCTTTTTTAAGTAACTCTTGCATTTTATTCATTCCTGCAACTGGAACAAAAATTTCATTATTTTTGAAAATCACATAAGAGTTCCAAGTATTTACAATATGTGGAAAATCTTCACCTTTTGCTACCACACTAAAAACACCTTCATACTTCAATATGCTTTCTATTTTTTCATTCATTTTTTTTCCTATATTTTAAGTAATTCACTCGTATAATATCAAATATCTGTACTTTATAAAAGATACATTTTTTATTTTTTTCATAAGGACAATTTTGTATAAATTTGAACAAAACTCAACACCACTTTATATTCAACTTTATGAACAAATAAAAGATGAAATTATAAGTAAACTAAAAGCTGGAACAAAATTATCTTCAATTAGAAAACTTTCAACAGAATATAATCTTAGTAAAACAACTGTTCAAACCGCATATAATCAACTCTATGCAGAAGGTTATATTGAAAGTAAGAAAAATAGTGGCTACTTTGTATGTGAAGATATTATTCAAGATTTTCAAATAAATAAAGATGAAAATAAAGATGAAAATAAACAAGAATTCGTTTATAAAATAGATTTTTTTCCAGCTCATTTATCTAAAAGTTCTTTTCCAAAAAAAACTTGGTTGAAGCTTTATAATAAAGCTGTAAAAAATGAGATTAACTATGGCATTTATCACCATAAACAAGGAGAATTAGACTTAAGAGAAGAGCTTTCAAAGTATCTTTTATCTTCAAGAGCTGTTTTATGTAGTAGTGAACAAATTATCATTACAAGTGGATTTAGCGATAGCTTATTTTTAGTAAGTACAATTTTAAAAAAATTCTCAAATAAAATTGCTATTGAATCACCTTGTTATCATGTTGCAAAAAAGATTTTTGAAATTTCTTCTTTTGAAAGAAAAGATGTTCCCATAAATTCTGATGGATTAAATATAAATTTATTAGAAAAAACAGATTGTAAAGCTTTGTATGTAACTCCATCTCATCAGTTTCCAACAGGTGTTACAATGCCTATTTCAAATAGAATAAAACTGCTAAATTGGGCAAAAAACAATGATGCATTTATAATCGAAGATGATTATGATAGTGAACTAAGTTACTATAATCGACCTATTCCTTCAATTCAAGGTTTAGAAAATAATAACAATAGAATTATCTATCTTGGAACTTTTTCTAAAACTTTATCGCCAGCTTTAAGAATATCCTATATTGTTTTACCAACTTCATTACTAAATATCTATCATCAAACTTTTGACTTTAGATTTTCAGGTGTTCCTATTGATATTCAAAAAACATTAACTCTATTTTTGAAAGAGGGTCATTGGGAAAAACACTTACGTAAAATAAGAAATATAAATAGAAAAAAACATGATTTAATGAAAGAAGCTTTAAAAGAGTTTTTAAAAGATGAAATAAAAATATTAAGAGAAGGAAGTGGATTAAATTTTTTAATAAAACCTCTTGTAAATATAAATTTAGACAAACTAGATGAATTATGTAAACAAAATAAAATAAAGATTTATTTCAAAGAGTTTTTCAATTTAGAAAAAGTTATTGCTTTAGGATTTGGTGGTTTTGAAGATTTTGAAATAAAAAATGCAATAAAAGTTTTTAGTGAAGTTTGGTTTGAATCTAAATCTTCTTAATTAGCAAAAATAAAGATTTACACTTTAGTAACCCAAACACCAACACTAATAGTTGAATCAGAAACTCCTACAAATGAACCAGCAATTGGAGGAACATTATCAGGTAGTCTTGAAACTGCAACTGAAATATGGTCAGTTCCTACGATATTTCCAGTAGTTGGATCAAAACCAATCCAACCACCTCCGGGAACATAAACTTCAGCCCAAGCATGGGTTGAACCAACTTGGTCAGACATCAAAGGAGCATAAAGGTAACCACTTACAAATCTTGTTGCTAAACCTAAACATTTAACAGCTTCCATAAATAAAAAAGCAAAATCTCTACATGAACCAGAACCAAGAGTTAAAGTCTGTTTTGCACTTTGAACCCCTGCTTCTTCCCTTACTTTATATGTAAAGTTTTTAAATATATATGTGGTTAGTTTTTGTAAAAGTGTATAGGTTTGAATTTTTTCATTGTATTTATAAACATTACATATCCAATTATTTAGAAGAATTCTTGTCTCTTCATTTGGTAAAACCATATAAGATGAAAGTATAAAATTATCATTTGGTAAATATTTAAAAGGGTAATTAATTGCATAATCAGCAACTATAAAATCAAGTGGCGATTCATTATATTGTTGAATAATTACTTCACTTTCAATAAAAAGTTGTTGAGTTGGAGTATTAAAAGTTGCGACTGCAACTGAATTATCTTCAACATCTAAATGCCATAAAACTTTCGCTTTTGGAGTTATATTTAGTGTAAACAACTCTAATCGAAGCTCATGGTTTTCCCTTGGTCTTAAAAGTAAATTATGTGTTCCTAAAGCAACATTTTCTGAATAATTATAATAAGTTCTATGAACTATTTTAAAGCGTTCCATAATTTATCCTTGATTTTCATTTAATTTTTTTACTTTTATTTTTTGAGAACTTGGAAATAGTGTTGAACCAAATTGAGTATAAACAGCTACATCAGCCGCATCTCTACCATGTGCAATAACAACATAACCCTCTTTATTTATATCTTGCGTTGCGTCAAATCTATACCAACCATAACCAATATAAACTTCAAACCAAGCATGTAAATCCATAGGTTCTAATTCATATAAATAGCCAACAACAATACGTGATGGAATACTTATACTTCTACATAAAGCAATTGCTAAATGAGCTAAATCTCTACACACACCATATTTTCTATTATTTACTTCAATAGCTGTTACTTGAGTATCACTACTATTATTTTCAAAATTAATATTAGTTCGTATCCAATTAGTTATTGCTAACACTTGTTCATATCCTAATGGTAAACCTTGCGTAATTTGTGTTGCCATTTGATTGAAGCAATCAGATTCACAATAACGGCTAGGAAGCAGATATAAAAGAACATCGTGGGGTAAATTGTGAATCTCTATAAACTCTTTGCCAAAAGCATTATTAGAATTATCTTTTATTCTAACTTTTGTACCACATTGTATTTTGAATTTTCCAGGAGGTGCTACTAATCTTTGATAAAAATTACCATAAATATCTTGAAATTGATTAACTTCAACATTTGGTTTTATTTGAAACTCTTCTAAAGATATAAACTGATTTAAATTATTTTGAGGTCTTAACATAAACAAAAATGGAGTAAATTCAGAAATGTCGAATTTAAAAGTGCAACTAGTGTACAACCACATGAATTAATCCTTAAGATAATATTCATACATTGTACACTAAATAAATCTATTTAAATAAATAGATTGTTATAAAAAGTAATTAGTTATAAATCAATAACCATTGCAATTTCATCACAAATAGGAAAATGTTTGCATCTAATACAATCAGCCCAGATTTTATGTTCTGGTATTTCTTCTTTAGAGATTACTCTAAATCCACAACTTTCAAAAAATCCTTGTTCATAAGTTAAAGATAAAAGTTGTTGTATTCCATACTCTTTTGCTTCTTTTATACAGGCATCTACAAGTTGTCGACCTAATTTTAGACCTCTAAACTCTTTTGCCACAACTAAACTTCTCACTTCTGCAAGTCTTGGAGAGTGAATATGAGTTGCTGCAAATCCAGCCATTTTTCCATCTACTTCAACAACAGTATATGAACGAATTGTTGTTGCCATTTCGTCTTCTGTTCTTAAAAGAATTTTTCCGCTTTGTACTTCTTCTTTAACAATATCTTGCATTTTTGTAATATCAGCCACTGTTGGCTTATAAAATCTAATGTCCAAATAAGTATCCTGTAATTTTATTTTGTAAGTCAATCATACCTTTTTTTTTCAAGTTTGATATAAAAATTCCATCTGGATATTCTCTTTTTAATTTTGCTAAATCATTCATTTTCAATTTATCTATTTTTGTAAAAGCTTGAATAATAATTTGATCGCCTCTTTTTATAGTTCTTAAAAACTCATCCACATTTTTATCAATATCAAGTAAAGGATGTCTTGAATCAATTAAATGTACAAATATTTGTAAACATTGTCTTTGTTCCAAATAAGCAGTAAGATTTCTATTCCATTCAGCTTTAATACTTTTTGCAACTTTTGCATAACCAAATCCAGGTAAATCCACAAATCTAGCATATAAATATGGTAACTCTTCATTATCAGTTTTAAAATTAATCTCAAAATAGTTTATAAGCTGTGTTTTACCAGGTGTTGAAGAAGATTTTGCTAAACCTTTTCTATTTGTTAAAGTATTTAGTAATGATGATTTTCCAACATTCGATCTTCCTAGAAATGCTACTTCAGCTCTATCTGGACTTGGAGAATCTGCAATTCCTTGTGCAGATTGTAAAAATTTAGCTTCAGTTATTCTCATTGATTTTTTCCTTTATCTTCACCACGCTCAACATTTATAATAAATCGAACAGGTTTTTGTTCGCTTCCTTTTACTCTTGCTTCTCCTGTTAATTGATTAACAAAAATAGTATCTCCATAAACTTTTCTATCATCATTTTTTTCTTGTAAATAACCATTACCTAAAATAGTATATTCTTCTTTTTGTGGTGAATAAATTACTTTATCTCCATTTCCAATATAATGTTTTTCTTTTGTAATAATTTCAAAATCAGCTTTTCCAGTAGCTTCATATTTTAAAGGAACTTTAGCATTGTTTTTATCTGTGGTAAAATAAACATCTACTCTTTGTGCGTTTAATCTATCTTCACCCATTTTCATTTTTACATTTCCAGTAAAAATAGAAATTCCTTTTTTATCATCTGCTTCAAAATTTTGTGCATCTATCGTTAAAGTTTCGCTTTGAGCAAATAAATATATAGAACAAAGTATCGAACCTATTAAATATCTCATTTTTTTCCTTTTTTAGTTTTTCTTAATAACATCTATTTCAAAATGTGTATTATTTGCTTTTACAAAATCATTATTTACATCTAAATAAATAGTATCACCCTTTAAAAAATGTTTATTATACACAGCATCAAATGGTTTAGTATTTTTTGCAATTTTTGTAATATCATTATAAAAAAGTTCATTTGTGTTTAACTTCATAAAATCATCTCTAGTATATTTTACATTGTCTATTAAAGTATAATCATTACCATTTTTTATTATTAGCTTTGCATTTAATTTTTCACTCTTAAAATCTTTAGTTTCATCTGTATTTTTTAAAAAAATATCAGCATTATACATTTCATCTCTATCTTTGTATTTTATAGCATGTGTTGCATAAATAATTCTATTTATGCTTTCTTCATTAATTGTGTACATAAAAGATGATTCAAATATAACTAATGGAATATCTTTATCAAGTTCATTTTTCTTGATATTTTCAACAGGAACAAAATAATATCCTACTGATAAAACTAAAAGTAAAAAAGTAAATATTTTTATAGCCATGCGTTTAAAAATTCCTCTTCAAGTCCATCTTCTTTAAAGATATATTCTAACATTTCGCGTACAGCTCCATCACCACCTTTGTTTTGACACACAACATTTACAAATTCTTTTAAATAATGTGTTCCATTTGCAGGAGTAAATGAAAGTCCAACTTTTTTTAGCATATTATAATCATTTAAATCATCACCAATAGCAGCCACTTGACTCCAAGATAAACCCTCTTCTTTTAGAATTTCTTCTAAAACTTCTTGTTTATTTTTAATTCCTTGATGAAGATGAGTAATATTTAACTCTTTTGCTCTTTTTTCAACAACTAAAGAACTTCTTCCAGTTATAATTGCAGCTTTTTTACCAAACTTTTTTGTCCAAACAGCAATTGCTAAACCATCAGCAACATCAAAAGATTTTGTTTCTTCACCACTATTTGAATAAGTAATTTTGCCATCTGTTAAAGTACCATCAACATCTAAAACAATTAGTTCAATCATAAAACACCTTTTGTACTAGGGATTCCTAATCTTTCATTTTTCACTAATGCTCGTCTTAGTGCAACTGCAAACGCTTTAAAAGAAGCTTCTAAAATATGATGTTTATTTCTTCCTCTATCACAAATAATATGTACAGTTAATCCAGCATTTCCAGCAACTGCGTGGAAAAACTCTTCAACTAATTCAACATCAAAATCTCCAACTTTTCCACTAATATTCACTTCATAAACTAAAAAAGGTCTATTTGATAAATCTAAAGCACAAGTACTTGCAGCTTCATCCATAACAACAGTTGCATTTCCATATCGCTCAACTGCTTGAATAGGAAAAATTGCTTTTTTTAAAGCTTGACCTAGAACTATTCCACAATCTTCAACCGTATGGTGAGCATCTATATGTAAATCTCCATCACAAGATAACTCAATATCAATTCCACTATGTTTGGATAATGCTTCTAACATATGGTCAAAAAAACCAACGCCTGTTTTTATATTTGATTTTCCTGAACCATTTATATCAATTTTACAATTGATATCTGTCTCTTTTGTTTTTCTATTTATTTCTACCATTTTCATTTCCTAATTACCAGTAATAAGAGAACTTCCTAAACCATTTGCATTTTTAAAGCTTTGAGCTTTCTCATAAGTATCAAATCCATTAATAAATACTTTAAAGAAAGTTTTTCCATTTGAAAGAACTTTTTTTGTATCTACTTGATTACTATTAAACTTCTTTTGATATTCATTTTTGGTTTTTATAGCTCCTGATTCTTGACTAAATGCACCAATTTGAATACTATATTTTCCTGTTGATAAAACTTTTTTATTGTTATTATTACTTATTGTAGGAGTACCTATAGGAGTAATAACTGGTTTTACTATTTTTGTTGTATTATTACTTTTATTAGTATTAACCACAGGTACAACTGGTACTTTCGTAGATACAATACGATCTTCTTTAATTTCTAAAGGATCAATAACATCAATCTTTTCATTTTTTACATTATTTGTTGTATTTTCAACATAAGGTGCATTTTTATTTTCAATCTCACCATTATATCCTAAAACAGTAATTTTTACTTGTGCTGTACCTTTTCTATACATATCGATTTCATGGGCAGCTTTGTTTGATAAATCAATGATTCTTCCTCTAACAAATGGACCTCTGTCATTTATTCTTACTATTATTGATCTACCATTATCTAAATTATCTACTTTTACAACTGTATTCATTGGTAGGGTTTTATGAGCAGCTGTCATGTCATACATATTATAAACTTCTCCATTTGAAGTCTTTTTTTCATGAAAATCAGGTCCATACCAAGAAGCAATTCCCTCAAATTGATCTCCCATATTTGCCACAAATGGATAATATTTTATACCAAATACACTATATGGTCGCATAGTATATTTATGCATCTCTTTTGAGTTATTTATTTTAGAATTTTTTGTATCTTTATAAAATTTATCATAATCTACATCATAAGATTTTTGAGAACAACCAGTAAAAAGAAAAACACTTAATAAACCTAAGAACAAACTATATTTTAAATAACTACTTATAAATCTCAATTTTATCTCCTATTTTTATTAAATTTGACTTTTTATTATTGTCACTTTTTAATTTTTTTAAATCTACTTTATATTTTTTTGATATTGATTCAAAAGAATCACCCTTTTTAATAATATAAATAATTGGTTTATTTGTTATATTTGTTTTTTTTGTTTCAACTATTTTGGTATTAATTACATTTTCTTTAATAGGTTTAATAGTAACTATTCTTTGATTATAAAGTTCTAATTTATTTTGAGGAATATAAATATTATAAGATTTTGAATCAGTTGGTAGAGTTTCTTTTTTAATATGCTTATTAAGATTTCTAAACTCATTATAATCCATATTTATAGCATTAGATAAAGATCTAAGTTGTATCCCTTTTGGTGCTTTTACTTTTTCTAATGTATATTTGGCTTTTTTATCTATGCTTTTAAATAAATCTCTATTTGCAATCATTGAAAAAGCTATTAATTTTTTCATATATGTAATACTTGATTCTGCTAAATATTTATTTTCTTTATTATTTTTAACTAAATATTCAAAACTATAAGACGATTCAAATCTATTATAAACATCATATAAATTACTAAACCCTCTTTTTGTAATTCTATAATCACTGAGCATTTTTTTATAATTATTAATACTTGGAGTATTATTCATATTAGGATTGAGTTCTAAATATCTATCAAGTGCAGATCTAGCAACTCCCTCAGCGACATTTCCTTCACCTGAGTTATAGGCTAAAATAGCTAAATACCATTTATCTAATTTTTTATAATATTTTTTCAAATAAGAACTAGCCGCATCCGTAGATTTAATTAAATCCAGTCGTTCATCAATACTTTCATCATTTCTTAATCTTAAATTTTTTGCAGTAAGTGGCATTATTTGCCATAGTCCAGCTGGACTATTTTTTCCTCTTTCTTGATTTACAAAACTAGCTTCCAATAAAGGAATAAAAAATACTGCATCAGGAAGATTTTCATTTTGAATTTCGTTTTTAACTATTTGAACATTTAAAGAAGATTTTCTCAAGAGATTATTGTAATAGTTTATATTATAAGAAGAAGAGTATTCATCAAAAGTAGCTAATAAGCTTTTTTCAGATAGAAAAGAACTCTCTAGGCCTAAATCTTTTAAAATTTTTAAATCATCTTCTAAAAAATTTGCGAAAAGAGTATTTACTAAAAAAAGTAATAATATAAAAAATTTGTACAAACAATCTCCATCTTCTTGATATATCCTAGATTATATCTAAGAAAGACTAGAAAACTCTTTAAACAATCTTTTAGCATTATTTGTTGTTAATTCTTGCATTTCTTCTTCTGTAATATTAAGAAGTTCTGCCATTTTTTGGGCTACAAACACAGTATAATAAGGTTCATTTCTTTCACCTCTATGAGGATGAGGAGTAAGATAAGGAGCATCAGTTTCTATTAATAATTTTTCTTTTGGAATTTTTGGAAGAATTTCTACTAATTTTTTTGCATTTTTAAAAGTAAGAACTCCACCTATTCCAAAATAAAAATTATGTTCAGCTAATGGAAGTAAATGTTCACTTGCATTAAAACAGTGTAAAACCCCACCTACTTCTTTAGCATTATAATCAATCAAGATTTGTCTTGAATCATTTGAAGCTTCTCTTATATGAACAATCAAAGGTTTTTTAACTTTTTTTGCAAACTCAATTTGCGCTATAAAAACCTCTTTTTGTTTTTTTATATTTTCAGCTTTTTCAATTTCATCCTCAGGAAGTCTAAAATAATCTAAACCACATTCACCAATAGCAATACATTTTGAATGATTTACATATTTTTCCATAATAACTTCATCAAATTTATCTATATCGTAAGGATGAATTCCAACTGCAAAATAAACTTCATTATATTTTTCAGCTAACTTTACAGCTTGTGGTAAATCATCAAAATCTGCACCAGGAATCAAAAAACCTTTTACATTATGGTTTAAAGCATTTTGAATAACTTTATCGATATCTTCGTAATATTGTTTGTTGTCTAAGTGACAATGTGTATCAATAATTATGATAATAACCTTTTATTTACTAAATTAATAATGTTATTTATTTGTGAAATATCTGAATGTTTTATCCAAGCATCTATTCCAAAATTTTTAAATGCTTCATAATCACCATCATCATCAATAATAGCTATTGAAACAAACTTATCTTTACAAACTTTTGTTTTATTTTCTTCAAATTCAAAAATAGAATCAATATCAATGATTACAATGTCAGCATCGCTTGCTGTTCCTGTTGAATGAAAATACTCAACGTTAAATTCTGGATTAAATAAAGACTCATCTATTTGACAAAATGTTACAATATTCATAATACTACTCCGTGTTTTTTAATAAAAATCATTCTAGCTAAAAAGTTATTAATTTATATAACTTATAAAATATATCTTGCTGTATCGATATTATCAACAATATCATCTAACTTACTAGCAACCAATTCTTTTGTTACAATTACTTTTTCACCTTTTTTCTCATCAGCATCAAAAGATATATCTTCGATTACTTTTTCAATAACTGTATGAAGTCTTCTTGCACCTATATCTTCTGTTTTTTCATTTGCAGTAACTGCATATTTTGCAAATGCTTTTATTGCTTCATCATCAAACTCTAATTCTACTTCTTCAACAGCTAATAGTGCTTTATATTGTTGTAAAAGAGAGTTTTTTGTATTTGTTAAAATTTTGTATAAAGCCTCTTCATCAAGAGATTCTAATTCAACTCTTAAAGGAAATCTTCCTTGAAGTTCAGGAATTAAATCACTAGGTTTTGAAACATGAAATGCACCAGCTGCTATAAATAAAATATGATCTGTTTTTATTTGTCCAAATTTTGTTTGAACGCTACTTCCCTCAACTATTGGAAGTAAATCCCTTTGAACACCCTCTTTTGATGGGTCTTGACCTTGAACTTTTTTACTAGATGCAATTTTATCAATCTCATCTAAAAATATAATTCCACCATTTTCACATCTTTTAAGTGCTTCAATTTTTATAGCTTCTGAGTCAAGTAAAGATTCACTTGCCAATCCTCTTAATAAAACCTTTGCATCTTTTATAAATACTTCTTTTTTAATTGTTTCTTTATTTAATCCGCCTAACATTTTATTTAGACTTTCTTGCATAGAACTCATATCAAAAGGCATTGAAGAATCTAAAATCTCAATATGAGCTTTTTTAGGAATTTCTATCTCTATTTTTTTATCATCCAAAGAACCATTTAAAAGTTTTTTCTCCATAGTGTTATAAGTTTTAATAAAAGATTTTTTTGCATCTTCACTTGCAGTCTCCGGAAGTGGAGGTACTAATTTTTCAATAATTTTTTTATTTACTTCATCATCTATTTTATCTTTGATTTTTTCTTCAAACTCACGAGTAACTAAATTTATGCCCTCATAAACCAAATCTCTAATCATAGATTCAACATCTCGACCTACGAATCCAACTTCTGTATATTTACTAGCTTCAACTTTTACAAAAGGTAATCCCATCATTTTTGCCATTCTTCTAGCAATTTCTGTTTTACCAACTCCTGTATTTCCAATCATCAAAATATTTTTTGGCATTATTTCTTCTTGAAGTTTTGGTTCAACTCTCATTCTTCTATATCTATTTCTTAAAGCTAGTGCAATAGTTTTTTTTGCATTATTTTGCCCAATAATATAATCATCTAAATATGCAACTATTTGTTTTGGTGTCATATCCATAATTGATTAGTCCTCTATTTTTAATATTTTAATATTTTGATTTGTATAAATGCAAAGTTCACCTGCTATCATTAAAGATTCTCGTACAACTTCTTCTTCATCTAAAGTTGAGTGTTTTACCAAAGCTCGTGCAGCTGAAATAGCAAAATTTCCACCACTTCCAATAGATGCAATCGCACCATCTTCAGGTTCAACAACATCTCCTGTTCCACTTAATATAAAAATTTTTTCTTTATTTAAAACTATCATCATAGCTTCTAATCTTCTTAAAACTTTATCTTTTCTCCACTCTTTAGAAAAGGCAATTACAGATTTAAGTAAATCACCTTTACAAGAGTTTAAATGTTCTTCAAACATATCAAAAAGATTAAAAGCATCTGCTGTACTTCCTGCAAATCCTGCAAGTATTTGGTCTTTATAAAGTGTTCTTATTTTTGTTGCATTTCCTTTTAAAATAGTATTTCCAAAAGTAACTTGACCGTCACCTCCAATTACTGCTTTATTAGCACCTCTATATGCAAGTATGGTTGTAGCATCAAACATTTAATTATTCTCCGATTATATCAACTTTTAAAGTTGCGTGAATTGAGTGTCCTAATTTACAATCTAACTCATAAATTCCAACAGATTTTATTTTTTTATCTAATGATATATTTTTTTTATCAATCATAATAGAAAATTGGTCTTCTAATGTTTCTGATACTTCTTTATTAGTTACTGAACCAATTAATTGTCCATTTGCACCAACCTTATGTTTTATTGTAAGTTTAGTTGCATTTAATTTTTCTGCTAATTCTTTTGCAGCTGCTATTTCTTTTGCTTCATTTTCAGCAGCTCTTTTTTGTTCAGCTTTGTATCTATTTAATACTTCAGTTGTTGCGTGTAATGCTAAACCTTTTCCAATTAAAAAGTTTTTCCCATATCCATCAGCTACTTCTTTTAATTCTCCAGCTTTTCCTAAAGTTTTTACATCTTTGATTAATAATACTTTCACAATAACTCCATTCAATTTTAATTAATTTTATTTTACTATATTTTTTTTAAACCATTATAAAGATATTCTTATCAAATAGATTGGCTACTCTTTAGATTTATTTTTATATTTCTTTTTTTTACATAATTATTAAGTCCTATGTGATTGTTATATCCTAAAA